>OGII01000390.1_pt1 | contig 42775 bp, 32 predicted proteins | sample 1571701 | NCBI WGS metagenome assembly OGII01 (sample SAMEA2581950, study PRJEB24529) | metagenome | biome: Human gut stool | place: China | collected 2011
TTTTACGCCGGTGACGATCTCCACATGGTCGGCGCTGCCGTCCTTGTCCCAGTCCACAAACATAATGTCACCGGGCGATGGGGTGTAGGCGCGTCCTGCCCATAGTCCCTTTGCCTGCCACCATGCAATGCCGTTCTTGGCATCATTGACGCTGGCAAACTTGGGTAATACACCGGTGTCGATATACCCGCACTGGTCGGCGCACCAGCTGATGAAGCAGGCACACCAATCCGCCCAGCTGTTAAATCCGTACCACCGCCAGTAGGTTTCGCCGCCCTTATTGCCCAGCTGCGCTTTGGCAACCTCCACGATGTCGCCATTGCCCACCATCGTTTCGGGCTTATCCGTTGGCTGTTGGGCATTGCTCCCGGCGCTGGCCACGCCGACGGCCAATGCTGACGCTGCCGCCAGCAATGGTGCCAACAACACCACAAACGCGGCGGCGATAGCCACCCCGCCTAGGATCATCCAACGGATGCGTTTTCGCTTCATGTTATCACTTCCTTTTCTGTTATTCCACATCCAAATCCGCCGCCATGGTCTGTTGCAGCTGTGCGAAATCGCGCTGGTTTTTCATGTTGTCAAAGGTTTTCCTGAACGCGCGTTTCAAATCCCGGCAGCTATCATTCAGCAGCTTGGCGGTGCGCAGCTTCGCACCGGCGCGGGTGGTATGCTGCTCGTGTGCTGCATCCAACCGCCGGGCATCCTCGCGCATTTCCGCCAGCACAGCGTTCCCCAATCGCTGCTGCAAATCGCGCAGCTTGGTCTGCTTGTAATCGGCATACCGATCATCCTTGCCGGTGCCATAGGCACGCTGCAATCGTGCCTGCTGGGCATCCAGCATCCGATGTAGCGCATCCATATCCGCTTGGTTATACCGGGCAATATACCGCGCGGTAAACCGGTCGATCTGTTCCCGCAGCCCATCCATTGCCCGGTCGCCGTAATGCCAGCGCCGCCGATCGGCAGGCAGCTGCCGGAAGATCTGACGATACTCCCGCGCGAACAACTGATTGTGCGACAACGGACGATTCAATTTGTTCGCCACGATGTTCTGCCGGATCGTGTTATTGATCTCCGCCAGATGCAGCGTATCGTCGCTGATGGTGTTGACCACCCGCGACTTGGCAGCGTCCAGTGTTGCCGGACGGAACTTGCCCCGGTACTGTGTCTGCCCGGCAAACTCCACGGTTGGACGCGTGGGGTGTGGCTGCACCGTCGCGATATGCACATGGATGTTGTCGGTGTTGTAGTGGATGGATGCCGTCCACGCGTTGCTGACTTCCATCTTCTCGCGGCGCAGCAGCTCCGCCATCGACCGGCGGGTTGCGTCGCGCAAAATGGTTTCATCCAGTGCCCGACCGTCCGGTGATAACGCGCCACATTCTTGCAGCCATGTGTTGTCAAAGCTGATGATCGTCTGCCACAGCGGCGATAAGTTTGCCTGCGCAATCTGAAACTGTTTCTTAATCGTTTTCTTCTCGTCGGCAGTCAACCGGTCAGCGGACGCGGTAAACAAATCCGACATCCGGTCATCGTCAGTAGCAGCATGATACGCGCCGGGATCAGAAGATTGTTGACGCGTCTTTGCCGGGTTATCCATATAGTCGGTGACATACAGATCGTACTTGTTGGCGTTCGCCAACCGGGTCGCCTCGTCGCGATCTATGTAATCAATGTATCCTTGATACTGGGCAACTCCCGGCGCGATAAAGCGCGTCATCACCACCACGCCCGGTCGCACTCGTTGCTCGTCCGGCATGACATATCACCTCGCTAAAAAATCAAATCGCCATCCGGCGGAAAATCATCATCGTCCGGCTCGGAAAACTGAAAGTGACTTTCAGTTTTTGTCGGTGCTGGGATATGCTTCTGATGACTTTGCGATACCCGCAGCTGCCGGTATCGTTCGATTTCGTTTTGCGTAATCGCTTTGCACTGCTGCATGATAGCGGTATCGTTATCCATGTACTGCACAATGCGCACCGTTGACAATATCTGGTTGACCGCCCGCACCAGCACCTGTGTATTAAAATCCGCCGACCGCGCGGACAACCGGATGGCCACCGCGTCACTATTCATCTTTTCTTTTAACCGTTCCGCGATATCATCCGCCAGCACCGCCGACAAGGTGTTGGCTACACTTGCCGCCGGAAGCTGGCTGTTTTGTCGTACAATTTCAAACAGTGCATCACTGTAATATTTCAAGTTGTGTCCCACGCGGTACTGCTCAATGATTTCATCGACATCCGCCGGAAAGCGAATGCTTTTTCGTTTTGAATCCATAGTTACATCTCCTTTAGTAATTGTTCCATCGCCGCCGTGTTACGGTTGATGGCGGCGATGGTTTCCTTTGTCAGTCGTTCATATCGCGCGATATATTTCTGCGCTTCGGTTACAGCAGTATAGCTATCCAGCAGTCGTACAAGGTACGCGTTGCGGGACATTCCGCTGCGCTCGGCGCAGCGATCCAGCGCCTTGATGGTGGCGGGATCCAGCCCGCGTATGTTGATAACCGATGTCATATCATTCACTCCTTTTTTCAGCTGTGCATCGGTCGCTATCGCGACCAATCGCTGCGCGAAAAGTGGCGTTGCCACAAAACCGTGAAACGGTTGGTACGAGCATAAGGGATTTTTGTCACCACCGCGCCGGTGGTGAGGTAGGCAAAGCCTACCCAAAATCGCGGAAACCGTTGAAATAGCTGAATTTCTCGTTGTATGACAAATGTACATACAACCTAGAAAAACATGGTATCACCCAAACTGTAAGAAGATGTACAGTTAGACATATAGGTGATGTACAGAAAATGTACATTTTTTTACGCCCTTTCTGCACGGATTTCGCGAGTTTTGGCACCGAACTCTGCAACGAAACTTGCACAAACCGCACCGGGAACTGACAACTGAAAACGAAAAATCAGCGCCGGTTCCCGGCAGCAAAAACTGAAAGTCACTTTCAGTTTTTTAGAACTGATGGTTTTGAATGGCCTCGCGTTTGTATTCCAGCATTTTCTGTTTTTCGTACAATTCCCGGCGCGCATCGAACAGATCAGTGATGCTAAAAATCAGTGTGTTCTTGTCGCTTTCCATTGTTGCCTGCCGCGCTTCGGTGGCACGGCGTTCGCTGTCAGTCTGGAATTGTTTTTGCCGTTCCAGCTCCGCGATCTCGTCCTCCTGCTCGTGCACTTCCTTTTGCCGCCGGGCGATTTCGTCGGTGTATTCCTGCACCTGTTGGTCGGTTTCTTTCAGACTAAGATCGACGGCGTACAACCGATAATCCGTTTCGGTATTCCGCGCCGGTTTGTCCACCCGATGCACTTGACTGTTGCAGGAAAACTGTACCATGCCCACGCCGCTGGCCTCGTCCGCACCGTGCAGCTCGACGGTGATGCGATCAAACTTTTGCGGTATATCCGACAGCGTGATAAAGATCTTTTCGTCCCAGCAGCCGACCAGCTTGGCGGTCACCGGCGTGCGCACCTTGTCGCTGATACCGGTGGCGGCCACGGTGGTATATTTGCTTAAATCATCTATCGTGTTGCTGCTTAGTCCGATCTCCATGCTGCCTGCATCGGCGGCATAATCCCAGTACAACAGCGTCAGCGTTGTGGTCGCTGTCATCTGTTGTTTGTCGCCGATCTTGTTGGCTTCGGCAATCGTTTTCGGCAGCATTGCCGGGAGCCACGCCGACGAGGTGAGGAACGCTGCACCCAGCACCAAAAACGCAATAACAAAAGTCAGATACCGCCCGGAAACGGTGTGTTGCAGTCGGCGCAAATTGCGTTCGACGGTGTTCTTTTTCTTCAAATTACGCGCCCCCTTTGAACAGATCCAGTTCTTCGTCCGTGACCTCGACCGACATAATCAACGACTGCGAACCGGTAATATCCAGTATGCATTCGCCGCGTTCAAAGCGCGGTATATCCTGCATCTGGTACTCGGTCAATTCGCCGTCAAAGATGCGGCGGCACAGATGCAGACAGTTGGGATCCTGCTGCATGATGAACTTGTATTGCGTCAGCTCAAACAGCACTTTCAGCTTTTCAATGTTCTCGCTGCTGGTGTTCTCCGGCGCAAAGTCACGCACCGACTGTGACGCAAAGGTCAGCCCGGTAAAATACTTGCGTCCCTCGCGTTCGATCTCGATCATATGATCCAGCGCCAACGGATTGCGGGTGTTGATGATCTTGTGCGCCTCGTCTACAATCAGCATGAGCTTCGGGATGTCCTCGATCGGTGTGCCCGCCTCATACGCGCGCTTACCGGGGATACCGATGTTGACCATATCGTTCAACATGATGGATAGGATGTTCCACAGCATCCCATTAAAGATCTCGGACTTGATGGTGTTGATGTTCTGGCAATCGAACACAATGACCTGTTCTTTTGTCAGATCGGGGATGGTGGTTGCGCCGTCAAACATGGTTCCATAGGACTGCACCAGATTGTCAATGGTCAACTCGATGGATTCCAGCCGATGCCGCCGGGCATCGGACAACGAAGTACGAACAGACCCATCGTCGTGGTACAATTCCCGGCGCACCAGCGCCAGCAACTCGGAAAAAGTCGGATACGCTTCCGGCGGCAACCCGGTGATGCGTGTGGCCGTGCAGCTGCCGCCCCACAGCCCCTTTTCCTCATACAGTTTGCGCACCAAACCCTCAAACTCGTTGCGGTCATCGTCACCCGCCGACGGCGACAAAAACTGGTACAGGCTGTTCAGCTTGGACAGATGCGCCGCAAAGCTGACCGCTTCGCTTTCGTCGCGCTTGAACACTTCAAGGTAATTGATTACGCCGTCCTTGCCGTCCATAGTGATGACCTTGCCGCCCAGCATTTCCGCCAGATCCCGGAACTCTCCGGCCACATCAATGACCCGGATATAGTTGCCGATGATGGCGTTGCATTTCATCAGCTTTTTCAGCAGCGTGGATTTACCGCTGCCCTTTTTGCCGAGGATCAGTGCATCATACGATGCACGGCTGCGGTCTTTGTGGAACAGATCAAAGATGACATTGCCGCCGGTGGAAGTCGTACCCAGATACATACCGTGCGGGTCATCCAGACATTCATGGTTCAAAAAATATCCGGCTGCCAGCGTTTCCGAGGACATGGGCATACCCTCTCGCTTGGGCAGCAGCGCTTTTTGCTTGCCATACGGTGTAAACACCGCCCGGTACTGGTACTCGACCTCGTTCAGATATGATGCATTTTCGTACTTGCGGGCGTTCAGTTCTTTCATCAGCCGCGCGGCTTTTTCGTCCACCTGTTGCCGGGTATCACCCGGCACAAACAGATGGCAGCGCACCAGCTTGACTACCTCACCGGCAGCGGTAATATCGTCCGCCAGCTCGTTCAGCAAGCCGTATTCGTGCAGTGCTTCTTTCTGTTCCATCTGGCTGGTCATATGCTCCACTTGATCTCCCAGCTCCGCCATTGACTTGTTGAGATCCGTGCTAACCTTGCCCTCATCGTTGTTGGCGGTAGCGATGTCCAGCACGGCGATCACGCCGTGGTTAGACATGATCGTGGACAGCCAGAATTCGCTGACCAACGACGGAAACCCATACACTTCCAAACACAACGCATACCCGCCGCTGCCGAATTTGATATACTGTTCATTGTTCAGCAACAGGTTCCCCTGCGTCTGGATGGCGGCCAGCAGCTCCGGGTCGTAGCCTTTTTTCTCTACGACCGTTTTTCTCTTAAACATGATGGTTCCCTCCTTACACCTTAATGCTGGTATTCATGTTGCACAGCTTGCGCAGCAGCGTTATCTTGGCTTGCTTGTCCAGCGTCACTACCGTAAAGCCGCTGGATGCAGTCAAGATCTGTCGCTGTGCTGCATAGTCGGTTTCATCGTCTGCATACAAAAACAGGAAATTGACGATCTCGGTGCGGTAATTTTCCAGATATTGCAGCGCCGCGATTTCGTCCTCAATCAGCTCACGGCACACCGGATCGGTTGTGCGTTCCAGCCGTCGTTGTAGGTATGACTGCTGCGTCTGTGTGTTGGTAGGATAGTTCAGCGTGACGATCTTAACATCCTTTTGTTGCAGCCGGTAATACCGGGCATTCTGCCGGATCTGCTGCTGGATGTCTCCCTCATCCGCTGTCAACAGGCTGCGACCCAGCAGCTGGAACACATCCATAATGCTGCCGTCCCGCATCACAAAATGATCGCCGGTATATTCCCGGATGTTCAGCAGATCTACCGTCAAGCGCGGGATGGATTCCGGCTTTTTCTTTTTGGTTTTCGGCGCGGTATTCTTGGCAGCTTCCACCACCGGGTCAGTTGTTTTCTTCTTTTTCATTGTATTTTCTCCTTATATTGCAGCTGGTGCAGGGCATCTTCCAGATCCGATATTTGCCCGGACAGGACTTGTATGCACAGTGCCAACATCGTGACCACAACCACCGCCACCAGCAATACAATGGCCATGCCAGTGACGGTGCTGCCGGACAATGCGGACATTTCCACCGTGTCCGTCGCCAACGCAATGACCACGCCGGACACGGTGCCGATCACGATCGGGATTAACCAAAAGGGAAAGGCGCTATTCCGCTTTTTCATAATGTACACCTCGCTTTGGATTGTCGATGGACTTATACCACGGCTTGCCAATCAGCCGCACCAGCAGATAAAGGATTGCCTGCCAGCGGCGTTTGCCGGGATTGTCCTTGGCCGGTCTGGTCAGATATATTGCGGACAACCCCACATAGATCCCATAAGGGATCCAGAGATGCGGATCCACTTGGCTTGCCAGCAGCCATCCGGTCAAAGCAAACACAAACATAAACCCAGCGTCAAGCATATACATGGTGAACGGCTTATGAAACAGCTTGACCTGTTCTTTCATGCGTTTGGGAATCAGATAGGTCATTTCTCATCCATCCTTTCTTCGCGGTAGCTGTATTCCACCGGCGGTGTTTTGATGTCCTCCGGCGCGTGCTTGTCCAGCCATTTGTACGCGCTGGTGGCTTCTTTGGCATCCCGCCGCGCCTGCAGGGCAGCTTGCCGGTCACGCAGCGCTTGGTGCTGTTGCTGTGACCGCACATACCGTTCAGACGATCGGGCGGTTTGTTGCTGGATCTTTTCCGCACCAAGTGGTGTACGCGCGTTATCCATCCGCCGCTGCGCCTTGCCTTGCCGGAGATCCTTGCCCTGCCGGAACCCGCGTGCAGCGCTGGATCCAATTTGCCGGGCAGCAGACACCGGTGCGCTGCGATTCGCGCGGTCGCGGATATATTCGCTCATGCTGACCGGCGCGGTGACCTCATCGGTACGGTTCAGCTGGCGGGTATCGGTATCCTTGTCCGCTGCTTCGCGGGCAGTATCCACCGATGCCGCTGCCGCTTGCTCGATGCGGGCGGTGTCGGCAAGATTGTTCGTCACGCCGGTATCGGCGGCAGGGGCACTGTCCGCACCGGTAAACACCGGATCTGAAGATGCCGGGGCGCGGGTGGTATCGCCCATTGGTGCTGCCGTATCTATGGCAGACGGTCGCGGTGTATCGTGTGTCGCCGATGCCGGTCGCGTACTGCGCGCGCCGGTCGTGCCGATGGGCTGCACCGGTCGTTGTCCTTGGATGCGTCCGGCAATGTTGCCTGCAACGCGTCCACCGGCTTCGGCGGTGGTAGCGGCTACACGCCCGCCCAGACCGGCGACATCCCTTGTGCGGTTGATAAGGCCGCCCGCACGGTGGCCGTCCGCCATCCGTGTGCCGATCACGCCACGCCCGACCGATCGGGCAATGTTGGACGCGGCACGCAGGCCGTACATGGTGCGCAAGCCGTCCTGCAATCCGACATCCACGCCAATGATTTTCTCAAACAAATTCGGGCCATCGACCAGCGCCCACGCCATCGCCAGCATAGCGATCAGCTGCGGCATGATAGGCCATTTGGCAATGTACGCCTGCCCGATGATATAAAAGGAAAAGCATAGATACACACCGCACAGCGTGAAAAAGGTTGCCAGGATCGTTTGCAGGCACTTTTTCAATCGCTGGCCGCTGTGTACATCCAGCCACGCACACAGCGTCGCCAGCATTTGGTTGATGGCCAGCTCGTACAGCAGTCGCGCGATCTTGACACCGCTAAAAAGAAAAGCCACGCCGGATACCAGCAGGCTTACGAATACCGGCAGCCAGTTGACCTTATACCGGTAATATTGCGTGGAGAATATCTCGATCTTGGTACCGAAAAACTCTGCCTTGTTGACTTCTTTTAACTCGCCGTTGTCTACATATTGGTTGTAGACTTCTTTGTTACCGTTTTTGTCGTAATCGTCGGGATCAATCATATCCACAATGGATATGCCATCGCCCCCGAACGCGTCCCCGGAGGGGTGGACATCGCCGTTCGCGCCAAACGATCCCGGCGTGTCATAGCCGGTAATATCAATGACATTGTTGGATACCAGCTGCTCGGTCACGCTGGTGCTGCTGTCCCCTTTGATGTATGCCATCATTTGTTGGGTGAGGGTCAGCGCTTTCACCATGGCCGTGGGCAGGATCAGCAGCACCACCAGCGACAGCAGCACATTCTGCGCCAGCTCCGCCCATTTTACCTTGTTGTTCATCGCCTGCCAGCCGATATACAGCACAACAAAGACGAACAACGCGGCACCCAGCAGCGCGACCCGTTGGATCAGTGCCTGTGCATCGGCACCGGTGGCAAATCCACCGAACAGGTTGCCGATTTGCCACACGGCCTGCTCAATCATGCTGACCAGCCCGCTTAATCCCTGTATCAGCATCCATCCCAGCAGCCGACCAATGTAACTAATCATGTTGTTGCGCGGCATATCGTATTTGTCGTACAACGCGGTCATCGCCTTTACATCGTCGGTATTTAAGGCGGTGGCGGTCATGCCCAGCAGCAGCGCCACCAGCAACACGCCGGTAACGGCAACGGTGCGGCGCAGCTTATGCCGTCGGTGCAGCTTGTGCAATCGCTTGTTTGACAAGGGTATTCACTCCTTCCTGTATTGTGCGCTGTAATTCCCGGTAATCGGCGGCGGTCAGCGTGTCATCGTCGCACAGCGTCTGCAAATGCGCGTCAAACGCGCTGATCGTCCAGTTATGGGGCAGCGTGTTGCCGGTCAACACTTGATACAGCCCGGCAAGCCGGATAGCCGTATCCGGCGGCAGCTCTGCCAGGCACACATCACACGCGGGCAAGGTGGTGGTCAGATCGCCGTCCTCGATGTCGCCGGTATCCGCGCCCGGATGGTACACAATATCCGCCAGCGACAGCTGCTCGTGTGCGGCGGTCAATTCCACATCCGCCAGCGACCGGCTGGTGTCAAAGTCCTGCGCCAGATATTCGTAGCGGTACCGCATCTGGGTTTTCCCGGTGTTAAAGATGGGGGTAGCCTTGATCCGGTTCCCATGCCGGTCACGGCGCTTGGTGATCCGCACCACCACGCTTTCGCCCTCGCCGAGTTCCATCAGCTGGTTGGGATCCAGCAGCGGCTTTTGATCGGTGCCCTCCGAAAAGGTCTTGTGCAGCGACAATTCGTCGCCGGTGATATGCTGGGTGGTGATGGTTTCTGACCCGATCAGCTGGGAAAAATACCGCGCTGTGTCCAGATCAATCGTCAGCAGATAGATCTGGTTGCCGCAGTTGCCGATGATGGTCTGACCGTCCTCTTTGCCGTGCAGCTTGTAGATCTGGCTGTACGCCTGCACGATGAGGGTATAATAGATGTTGCGCCCCAGATCGGCGGTGATGTTGTGTGCCATATCCGGGATAGCGCGGGAGAAGTTACCGTATTCATCGAGGATAAACGCGACCTGCCGTGGACATTTCCCGCCCGGCGCGAACGCGGCGTTACGCGCCAGCACATATCGCAGCTGCGCCAGCAGGATCGTCACCAGAAAATGGTTGCTGACATCGTAATCCGGCAGCACCAGAAACAGCGCCGTCGGGTGTTCGGTATCGAACCCCACGGCTTTCAGATCAATGGTGTTCTGTGCCGTCATGCGGGCAATATCGTCCATGGTAAACTGCGTCAGCTCCGCCAGCGTGTTGGCAAAGATATTGCCTTTGGTTTTGCCGGTCGCACCGGCGATGGCGGCGTATTGCAGCCGTGCAATATCATCCGTCGCCCGCGCCGCGAAAAACTGATCCACCGGGCTTTTTTCGTCTGCCGTATCGCCGTTCATCAGATCCACCAGCAGACGCGTGACGGAATACATATTGATTTTCAAGTAGTAATCCTGCTTGATAGCCGGGTCATCGTAGATGACAGCAGCGTTGCAGCAGTCGATCACATGGGCAAGGATCAGCGCGTTGGTCAGTGCAATCGACCAGTTCTGCCATGTCTTGTCCCGCGCATTCGGGTCATGGAATATGATGGTGGATATGGTCTTGGTAATCAGCTGCGCTTCGGCGGTATCGCCTGCCAAATATGCATCCTTGACCAGTTCCAGCGGATTGTACGACAACCCGCCAAAATGCAGCAGATCCAATATCTGCACATGGTATCCGCGCTTTTTCAGCGTTCCGGCCGAAGCGGCACACAGCTCGCCTTTGGGGTCGGTAATTACCATGCTGGCGCGGTCGCCGGGTGCCCGGCACCGACTGTATATATCAATCATGGACACCACATAGATTTCACCTTTACCGGAGCGCGTGGTGCCGACAATGAGGTTGTTGACCGGGCTTTGGTCGATATACAGGGTGTGTTTGTATCGCGAAACCGGAATACCGCCCTTGCCATCATACAGATCGCCGTGGTCGGGAATACCGGGATATTGCTCTTTTAATTCTTCAAGGGTTGTCCACCGGCGGCTGCCCTTGGTAAGCTCGTCCTGTGGCAAGTACAGATTGCGCCAGATACGCCAGATAAAACCGGCGGCGGATAAAAAAGAAAACAGGAGCAGCAGCACAAAGCCCCACCATGGGATGGGTGCCGGTCGGAAAAACGCCGGGAAGATCAGCTGCGGCATATCACCGATGCCTGCGGTCATGGTCTGTTGCAAAAATCGCCACAGTGCGCACAGCAGCGATACCATATAATGCGCTACGCTGAAGCTTACCAGCGCGATGACAAAAAACAGGCAGGCAAGCACCGGCTTGCGGGTGATGGCACGCCGAATGCGCCGCTGGATGCTCCGTGGATCAACGGACGGTGCAGCAGTTTGTGGTTGTTTCATAGGGAGCCTCCTCAAAACTGAAAGTCACTTTCAGTTTTTGTAAATATAAGGGGAGGGAGAGGGCGAACGCCCCCTCCCTCGTGAGAATATCATCCGGTGTATCCGTACATGGATTTAATCACCGCACCAAGGGCGGTCGCGCAGAACAGCAGCGCGGCACCGATCAGAATACCGATGACTTTCTTCTTTCCTAATTCAAAGCCCTGTTGCCCACCGGCGAAGAAATGATACCCGGCGATTGCCAGCATCAGCACGATGATACCGGCACCGATCACCTGTACATAGGTGACGGCCTGTGCGATGGTGTTGGTAATGGAATTCAGATCTCCTGCCGGGGCGGCAGCGGTAAGTAGATGTTTCATGGTTTTTCTCCTTTTCTTTTTTATTGGTTCTTTTCGGCCAGCGCCGCTGCAATCACATCGGCATTGTCCAGCAGCAGTTGTTGGTGTTGCTCGGCCAGCCAGTCGTCATACGACCGGCCTTGCCGTTTCAAGATGGCTTCTGCCAATTCCTTGGCTTGCTTCTTCTGGTCACGGTTCATGTTCCTGTGTCACCTCCTTTTTAGGGGACTTGGCTAAAGGGCGTGCTGGCTTTTCCGGTTCCGGGGCAGGCAGGGTGCTGATGCACAATGCTTCGTTGACATCCTTGGCCTTGGCATCTCCGAAATCCGTAAACCGGGTGGCTGTCACGCCGGGGAACTGCTGGCGCACCAGCAATTCGATGCTATCATTGCATTGCCGCCCGGCATCGTCGCGGTCGCACACGGCTACCACTTCCCGGATCTCCGGGTGATGCTGTAAGCAATATTCCAGCGCCGCCAGCTTGCCGACACCACCCAGCGACAGATAGCTGGCGCTGTCTATGTTTTGTCCCGCCTGCTTGCGCATGGTCATCAGCGACATGGCATCAATAGCCGATTCAGTGACATACAGCTTTTCGGCGTGGTGATCGACCAGCCAGCCCACACCGCCGTCACTGCCGCGCGCCTCACCCTTAAAGCTGGATGTGGTGAGGGTGCTGCGGCGGGTGGCATAAGCGGCCTTGCCATCGGCATCCACCCCGACGAACACCACATTATTGCGATCGTCTTGGTACAGGTAGCTGCCGTGCCCTTTGTTGCGCATCAGCGCGGTTACCACCTCCGGGTCAATGCAGCGCGTTTTGGTCAGATACGCCATCGCGCGGGCATATTTACCGGAGGATGCCGGGGGCAGCTCCAATTCCTTGGGTGGCTCCGGCGCGACAGGCAGCTCTTGGCGCTGCCGCTGCACCGGTCGATCGTCCAGCATATCCGCCAGTGTGCGGATGGCCGTTGCTTGGGACATACCCTGCATTTCCATCAAAAAATCAATGGCGCTGCCGCCACGGCCGGTCGAAAACCGGTAATATGAGTTGGTGTCCGGGTAAATCATCAAGCTGTCGTGTTCCTTGAGCTTGTAGTGATTGCCGGTCTTGTGCGGGGTGTATCCGCAATCCTCGGCTACCCGCAGCAGTGAGATTTCCTGCTTGATGCGGTCAATGATGTCCTCTTGATCGGGCATCGGCGCGGGCTGTGGTTCCCGATGCGGTGTTGTCCGCTCCGGCTCCTGTTGCCGGAAAAACTCCGGCACATCCCGGAACCCTATGCTGTCGCAATAGTGAGCGGTCTTTTGATCGCCACGCTGCATTACCACCACATCCGACACCGACAGGCTGTGACCCTTGAAATCCGCCGGGTGGGCGGTGTTGTAGATACGGAAGATGTCCTCCAGCGTGGTATCGGCATCCAGCGGCGCGGAATACACCAGATTATACCGGCTCATATCCACGGTCAAACCGTCCGCCTGTATGTTGTCATACGACCGGAACCTGTAATTCCGCACAGTGTCCGCGTCATCCTCTTTTAACTGATAGATGGCATAGGTATCGGCTGAAAACTGAAAGTCACTTTCAGTTTTTGCCGGTTCCGGCTCCGGCATCGGTTCCGGTGCCGGAGCTGCCGGTGCAAAGTCGGCAGCTTTCGGCGGTTCCGGCAGATCGGAATATTGTCCGCTATTCAGCATGGTGCGGCATTCCCGCAGATATGCCAGCACCGCCGGGCGCAGCAGCTCCGCCGGAATACCCTCTGCCCGCAGCGCATCGTGGGCGGTCTTTGCTGTTTCTGTCACCACGCAATGCAGTTGCAGATATGGTATAACCTGCTGCAAGAGAATGTGCCGCTGGGCATCCTCGGTTGCCCAGGCATCCTCACCTTGATTTTCAATCACCCATTGCTTGTGCTGTGCGTTGTCGATGTAATAGGTATGATAATCGTGGATGTGCCGGATCAGATCACCGTCACCGTCGCCAAAGTCCTGCCGTCCCTCGTAATGCTCCGGTTGGCCATTAAAGATAAAATCCAGCCGAAAGGCAGTTTTATCGTATCCCGGCATTTCGGTTGCGGCGGCATCCAATTCTCCAAACATCGTGTTGGCTTTGGACAGCGGCAGCTGTTGACCCTCGTGCAGCTGGGCGCTTTCGCTAAACAAGATCGTAACCGTCGGTTCTTCTGCCAGCTCCGGCAGCGAATCTGTCTGATCGGGTTCCGGTTGCTCCGGCGCTTGCAGCGCCTGCCGGAACCGGGCAATGTTGTCGGGATAATCGCCCGCCGCCAATCCCTCCGGCAGCTGCCCATCGGGTAACTGGGCAATCATCGGCAGCTGCTGGGCATCCACATACAGCATCCGGTTTTCGTCCAATGCGTTGCGCACAAAATCACGAAACGCGTTGCGACCGTAAGCGGTGGTCAATATATTGGCTTGTATCCGCTGGGCTTCCACATAGCCGGTACCTTGGCGCAGGGTAAGGATCACCGGTCGCCCCTCGGCATCGGCAAGGTGGGAAATCAGTACCAGACTGTCCTGTGGGCGCGTGGCGGAGATCATTGCCATAGCCGGGTTAGCTATGATGGCCGGAAACTGTTTGAGGATAGACACTGCCAGACCGTGTGGGTTGGTGGCGATCGTCGCTGCCTTGGCCGATACAATGTCCCGCAGCTTTTGCGCCGACATCATCAGCGGCAGCGCCGTGTTGAACCCAAACTTGGCCAGCGAGGCCGGTGTGGCTCCCAGCGATACATGGCTCTGGTCAAACGCCGGATCAGCGGCCAGTGCCAAATCCACCTCGTGACCGTAGGACAGCCATTGCCCATACTGTCGGGCAGCTGCCCGCAACTGGTCGGGGCTGATGCCGCTTTTGGCTGACCAATACGCCACCGCGTTACCGTCCGTTTGCAGTTCCACCAGCCGGGCATCGGATGGCATATCCACCGCATCCTCGTACTGATGGATCACATGGCACATCGTGTCAAGCTGATGGTTGGCAAGGGCATCCCGGAGCTGCCGGGCGTGGTTGTCGATCTCGGCATCTGTCCCGCCGCCCATGGTCATGGTGACGGTATCCAGACCCTGTGTGCGGGTGGCGGTTACTCCCTCGGCTATCGTGATCCGATCCATAGTACCGCCATCAAACCGGCAGTCCACAAAAGCGGTGTCGCGGAAAGTGCAGCGCCGAAAAGTGACATCGTGAAACGCTGATTCTATCCGCGCATGGTCAAAGATCGTTTGCGCGATAGTACAATGTCCGAATCCGGCATAAAAAGAAGCGCCCATGGTGTGGGCGCTATACAAAGAACATTTATCAAATTGTGCGTTGACCACTGCGTCGGAAAAGTCGCAGTCGGTAAAGGTGCAGTTGGCAAACCGTCCACCTACCTCGGCGGGAAATTTGATCCCGCGAAAGATCATGTTTTCAAAGTAGGGGGTGCGTTCACCGGTGGCAAGGATGGCATTGTACCGATCCTGCGTCATGCGATCCGCGTCAAACCGTGCGCCAACGCGGGTGCCGCTTTCCCGCACCGGTGGTTTGGGTGCCGGTTTCGGCGGTGTCGCCGGTTCCGGCTTGGCCAGCTCCGGCTGTGCGGCGATTTCCTGTTGCACGCCCTGCCACATATCGTCAAATGCATTAACGATGCGCGGCAGCAGCAATTTTAACTGAAAACCGTCCAGCTGCTTGGCTTCGTCATAGCAGGCGGCAAAATGCCGCTTGCGGTTATCATTGACCGCGATGCCCAGCGCCGATGCCAGCATAATAGACACGCCGTCCGCTTCCAGTTCCTTGATGGGTCGGGGAAGCTCCGCCCCATCGTCATTCGTGTGCAGCAGGGCGTGTCCCATTTCGTGGATCAGCGTATCCAGCCGCTGGGTGTCTTGCAGTCGGTCGTTGATCTCGATCTCCGCCACCCGGCGGTCAAACTGACCACGCAAGGCGATGGATGGGCTGCCACCCGGCTTGTCGGTTTCGATGACCGTGCAGCCGCTTTTTTCGGCGTATCGTTTTACAGCTTCGTACAGCGCCGCGTGTTGATCGGATGTATACCCCATGCTGTACAGCTTGGGGTAATCCTCCGGCGGGCAAGTGGTTTGCGATATGTCAAACACCGTTCCCACGCGGTAGCCGGTATGGGTATATTGGCGCAGCACGCCGGATTGGATCTGGCTTAGCTGTTCCGGCGTGGCTTCGGATACGCGGCGGGTGATGCCGTCCGCGTCCCGGAATAGCTGCACCTGTTGCGGAAACAGAATGTCCAGCCCATGTTCGCCTTTTTTGACGCGATACCCGCGTTCGTTCCACGCGTGCATAGACGCGACAAAAGTGGCGGCGCGATTTTGCTTAAAGATCAGGGCGCTGTTGTGCAAGCTGTACCGGTGGAATGTGCCGCGAAACGCCAGCGCCTCCGCCAGTGTGGCAGGATCTTCCTGCCAGCCGGTCAAAATGTCGGTCAGCATGGTGCGGGCTTTTTCCAACCGTTCACTGCCCTGTGTGCGGGCGGTGCCGGTTTCATGTGTTTTCGGCATGATTTTTCGCCTCCCTTTCCGCGATCGCGGCGTTCAGCTCGTCCAGCGTACACATTGGCGCCAAACCGTCCACGCTTTCGCTGGTACCTAGCGGCAGCAGCTCCGGATCCAGCACCGGCAGATAGTATACACGGTTTTCATCGTCCAGCAGCACCACCGAATCGGGCGTGTAGCCGATGACCATGCCATACCGTTTGGCGGCGTCACTGTCCGGTTGCGTAAATAGCGTGTACTTGGACGCTTCTTTCATGGCCTTGGCAATGGAGTTCACACCAAATTGGTTCGTATTTTCCAGTGCCACGCGTTCTTTTTCCCCTAACATAGCGGTTCCTCCTTTTAATTGTAGCGTGTGTTATGTGTATGCAGTTATGTCAACATGATAGGCTAAGGGATGGCCTAAAATTGACGCATACCGATTTTTACAGGCGCACAGTGTATCACTCTCCTTTGCGATGGGAATTGAAAAAAGAGGACGGCAGCCGTCCTCTTTTTTCAGTTCTCATATGCGGTTCATATCCCCAAAAACTGAAAGTCACTTTCAGTTTTCGGGGTTTTCCGGCTGCGTCACATTTTCTTCTTGTTCGTCTTTTTTCCGGCGGCGACGGATAACCACTACAACAATCAGCGCCGGAACCGCTGCCAGTCCCAGCCCCTGCAAGGCAGCCAATCCGTATTCCTGCCACCACACAGACGATCGCCCGGATGCAGCCGTGGTGGCTGCGTCCGTGTTCGTCACCCGCACCCCTCGCACCAACAACCGGTGGCTGTTGATGCCGTAAGGGGTGCAGGTAATCAGCGTCACCATATCCTTGTCCGGGTCGATTTGCAGCTCGTCAACCTCTTCCGGCAGCACAGTTCGGATTTGATCGACTTGATAAGTCAGCTGCTTGCCCAGCACACGAATAATAAAGTAATCGCCCTGTTGCATATTGGGCAGGTCGGTCAGCATTCGCTGATTCGCCATGCCGCTATGCCCGGAGAGGGCTGCGTGGGTTCCCTTGCCGCCGATCGGCAGACTGGATCCATATACATGGCCAATACCCTTGGCCAACACATCGGAAGTGCTGTCATGGTAGATGGGGATTTCGACATCCAGACAAGGGATTTCCAAAATCCCCATCAACCCATCATCGGTCACAGACAACTGCCGGTTGTATATATCACGGCTAATATTGGTCATACCGTCACACAGTGCCGCGTTATACATCTGCGCATCCAGCTCCATCTGGTGCCATTCTCCCCGATTTTCCTGCATCCTGGCAGTGGCGGCAGCTACCACATCCTGTTGGTTGCGTTCGGCAATGTAATTGCCGACCAGCGGATAGGCTGCCGCGCCCAGCGATGCTACCAGCGTGATAGTCGCCAGCACGGTCACCAGTGATCGACGCTTCAACATTCATTCCTCCAATTTATTCAAAAACTGAAAGTCACTTTCAGTTTTTATTAGTCCTCGCTATGCTTTTTGCGGTTGAGGATCAGTACCAGCATGGACGCTGCCGCCAACATCAGACCACCAGCAACCCACAGCGCAAACCCGTTTTCACCGGTCAGCGGCACAGTGGGTACACGGTTGTTTATTACGGTCAGCTCAACCACAGCATTGGCGGATCCGTTGTCAGCAGCCATCGCCGCCGCATCGCCATTGATCGTCGCGGTGGCCGTCAGCAGCGCTGCTTCGCACACCGGGCAGATGTTCGCAGACGCGGCCGATTTGATTTCCACCTCAATTGCATTTTTCAGCAGGCTGTATCCATCGGATGTCGCGGTTTCTGTGATGACATAGGTGTCATCCTCCAAGCCCTTGATAACGATCTTGCCGGTGGCAGTCGGCACAAACACCGTTGCGTCTGCCTCGGCGGTTTGATGTCCGGTCACATAATAGATGCCGTCAATCAGCGTAGCAGTCACATAGTAGCCATCGGTTTGGTTGTACACCAGCATATTGACCTTGGAAAAATCACCCCGATCGTCGGAGAATTGCTTGGTCAGATCCAGCGCGTAGGTAAACACATGGCAGCAGTCTTTCAGCGTGTCAAAGTAGTCGGTGCTGGTACGCTTCCATGTCAGCACCACTTCGTTCGGGTTGCCGTTGTCACCGTACACGACCGTCGCGTCACTGTGCAGTGTTGCTGCATAAGTGATGCGCATGGTGCAGCTGCTGTAACCGCGATCCACCGCACCCGCCGTGGTGTACACGGTGTTCGCAGAGTTGATTTCCGCCAAACCGGCAGCGGTCATGGAAACGGTCATGGTAGTAGCATTGTCATCCGCCGTGCCATACGCAACAGCAAATTTCGGGTCAGCGTCGGTTTGTTTCCAAGTGGTGATCTTGTCGGTGCAGGCCGCATCCGTGAAAAACTCCACGGTCACATCGTTTTTGTTGTACGACAGCCCTTTGGACAGGGTATCCACATAGGTGTAGGTGGTCAGATACGAAGCGGTGGAAGTGATGGCAGGCAGGGTGCTGATGATCTGGTAATCCATCACATCGCCGTCACTGCCGGTTGCGGTGTGCGCATAGCCATCGGTGATGTCGTTGGTTGTGCCGTTGTGTTTGCCGGTATCCTGTTTCGCTTCCCGCACCGTCTTTTCCAGCGTGGGCATACCGAACTGGTTTTTCGGATACACCGTCACATCATACATCCAGCGTGTACCGCCGTCGGTCGCGTTGGTGCCGTTAATGGAGGTCATGGGCAGACTCACGAAAAACGGCGTGGTCGTGGTGGTGATGTATTCCGGAACTTTGGTTTCCACCATCAGATACAAGCCCAGCGGCAGATCTTTCGCAGAGGTTTTGCCGTAGCTGTCGGTTTGGGTCATCGCCGTACCGCCCCCCGCCGCCACATACGCTTCCAGCGCGTCTTTCACGGTGGTGGCGTTGGCAGCCACTGCGCTGGACAGCGCGTTAATCAGCGTGTCGCTTTCAAAATAGTACATTTTCTTGCCGCCAACGGTTTTGTCCGCTGCTTTCAGTCGGTTGTCCCACGACAGCCCGATGGCCGACAGCATTTGTTCGCCGCTGCCGTCTGCCTCAAAGCCGTACACCAGCCCAATTTTGCTCTTGGAATAGGTGTCGATGGAAGCCACCCGCAAATAGGTGAACTCCACGCCCTTGACCGCGTAACCATACGAGGTATCACCGTTCGGCAGCTTGTTTTCCTTACTGCTGCTGCCCAGCGTGTCATTGACCGTCTGGTCATATACACCGGTGGATTTGTAATCGTTCTGGTTCCACACGCCGTCTTTCTCGGCGGCGGTGATGTCGTATTTGTACACCGTCAGCGATGCCGTGCGCGCGGTATCAATGGTGGCTTCGCTCACCGGTGCGGCCAGCGCCGTCATGCCCATAGACATCATAGCTGCACCCGCAGCCATGACGCTGATAATCTTCTTTGCCAGTTTCATTGTACTTTTTCCTCTTTTCCTTTATTCGATTTCATCGTGCAGCCCAGCACAACCAGCAGTGTCAACGCGGCCACACCCAGCGTGACCACCCACAAGCCATGGCCGCCTGCGGCTGGCAGCGCCATAATGGCGTTGTTGTTGACCGTAAAGGTGGGCTGCCACCTCTCTGCGCCGTCAATGTTCGCCGGGATGGTGCCCTCATAGATGGGTTCAGATAACAAGCTGTTGCCGTTGACCGTTTTAATCTCGGTCAACCGGTACCGCGTGGTATCCGAGCTTTCCAATCCGTAAAATCGTACAAACCCGGATGCATTGGCAGTCAGAATACCGTCTTTCAGCCCGGATTGTGGGCATTCGTTCACGGTCACCGGTGTCCATGTTTTCCCGCCGTCGCGCGAGATTTCCAGCAAAAAGCTGACATTAGCCAACCGGTTGCCGTTTTGCGTTTTGATGACGGAAATGGAACCGTACCGGGGTTGATTGACGATACCTTGACCATCGTTGGCTGTGATTTGTTCGTCCGGCTGAATGGTCACCGGATACACGGTGGTATTCAGCACATAATATTTGTTCTTGGTCTTGGTTTCCTTTAGGTAGTAGGTTTGATACGCTTCCAGTGTGTACTGGCCGCTTTCGTCCACGCCGTACTCCGCCACACCGTCTGCATTAGTCACGATGCTGGTCACCAGCTGGGTGCAGGCTTCGTCCGAATACACGCCAAAGGTTACACCGGACAACCGGTTGCCGTACTTGTCCACCTTGATGGCGGCCAGAGCGCCTTTTTTATACCGGTTGACGATCGCCGCGCCGTCGTTGGCAATCACAATCTTGCCCGGCTGGATGGTCACCGGATACACCGTTTCGTCCAGCTCGTAGATGTCGCTCTTGGTTTGCAGCTCCTTGACAAACAGCGTGATAAACGGATCCAGCGTGTATTTGCCGTTTTTGTCCACGCCAAAATCGGCGATACCCAGCGCACCGGTGTTGGTGATGCCGAGGCGCTTGGTACAGGCTGCATCCGCGTACACGCCAAAGGTCACGCCGGACAGGTAGTTGCCATCCACATCGGTCTTTCTGACCCACAGCGCCCCTTTTTTGTAGAAGTTGATGACCCGGCGGCCGTTGGCATAGGTGATTTTCTCCGCCTCAACCGACACCTTGTATGCGGTTTCGTCCAACTCATACTCGTCGCCGGTTTTCAGCTCTTTCACCCAGTAATCGTGCTTGCATTCCAGCGTATAGTTGCCGCTTTCGTCCACGCCATAATACGCTTTGCCGTCGGCATCGGTGGTGATCTCGGTCACTTTCGTGGCACAGGCTGCGTCCGAATACACGCCGAACACCACGCCCTCCAGCGGGTCGCCGTTCTCGTTGACTTTCTGGACACCGACAGCGCCCTTTTTCAAGTAGTTCGGGAACGGTTTGTTGCTGTTGACAAAAGCCGTGGTGTTCTCTTTGATAAACTCATAGTACGGCTTGGTATTGAGTTCATAGTCGCCGTCCTTGTTGGCAAGCTCCTTGACCCAATACTGTGCGCCGACATCCAGATTCCCCAGCGTGGCATCGCCGGTCGGGTTGCCGTTCGCGCCGGTCACCATTTCGCCGACCTTTTTGGTGCAGGCCGCGTCCGAATACACGCCAAAAGTCACGCCATCCAGAGGTGTTTGCACACCATCCTTTACGCCAACCTTGTGTACACCAATCGCACCCTTTTTGCGGATGTTGATCACGCCGGTGTTGCCGCCAATCTTGGCGGCGACGGTAGCACTATTTACTTTAACTGTCCACGAAGTGGTACCGTTGTGGGTGTAGTTGGTCGGATATTTTGTTTCCTTAACCGTGTATGTGCCAAAGGGAACAGGTTTTGTTGTTTTTGCATAGCCGCTGGCATTGGTCGGGCCGATAACAGCAACTTGTTTGCCCGCGGAGTCATATACAGTAAATTCTGCCCCTGCCAGTGCTGCTCCATTGCCGTCCTTTTTATAGACCTCAATGGATCCATCTTCATCAACACTTGATGAAATTTTCTGCCACTGGGCTTCGTAGATCAGCACCCGCTGCAAACCGCTGGATGTGAAAAACGCTGCCCGCGAGGTATAGTCGCCGTTCGGAAAGGTGGCCACGCCGCCGGAGATGGTGATTTTGCTATTGATCTTGTCCGCGTCGGCGTTGGCCAGTGTGCGGATGGTTTTCACCGCTTTGATGATCTGCTTGCTGTAATCGGTGCTGCCGGTCACGCTGCTACTGGAAAAGTAGCCGCGCACCGTGGCGTTGGTCGCCAGCGACAGACCCATCTTGCTAAGCCCTTTCAAATCCGCGTTGCTTTGCCAGTTCTTGGCGGCGTAGTACATACACCGGATGGCAAACTTGGTATCTATTTTGATGGTGTCATCGGTGTAGCTGCTTCCAAGGTTCTTAGCCACCTTGTAGCTGGCTCCGCCCTCGCCGGGCGGGTTTTTGTCCAGCTGGGTGCAAATCGCCATGGTACCGGCACTCACTCCAAAACCGTCCCATTTGGACGATCCGGTGTTATAGCTAATGGTGTAGCTCTTGCTGGTGACCGTGATGGTGTCGGTCGCGCTGGCCGTCATACCCAGTCCCAACAGCGTGATGACTGCCGCACAGCTCGCCGCTATCCGTTTGCCTATCCGGGCAAATCGGGTTTGTTGCATGGGTTGATTCCTCCTTTTTTCCTGTTCTGGTGGGATATGCCGTGTGCGGGGGCGGGGGGCGAATGTAATACATAGAAATTCCTCCTTACAGGTCAAAAACTGAAAGTCACTTTCAGTTTTTCGATGTGTGTTGCGGACAAAAAAGAAAAACAGGCATACAAAAAAGGAGCCGGAAAAATGTTTTCCAACTCCTTATTCAGCAGATATTTAATTGTTCATCCGATTAGCCGTATTGATTGGTATCGCTCACACGAATACAACAATACCATGTGCTGCTTTTCAGTGTAAATCCAACGGCAATGTAGGGGTACTCGGAAGCTCCAACATACGCCCAGTGACCGGCGCTGTTTTTCATAGCGGTTGCAATTGATTTGGCTACGCTATCAATGCTAAAATCACCAGTGACTGAACATTTACCAATTGCTTCTCGTCCGGGAGCTTCATAGGAAAATGTATTAAGCCATTTGATTGTATCAGTCTTAAAGTCATATACAGAGTCTTGAACTTTTTTTCCATATTTACAAGCGTTATCTGCCTTTTGAATGTCATCTGCATCATGCGCATAGTTTGTCACCAGCTGCTTGCTGCGGTATTCGGCAACCTTGGTCAGCCCTGGCAGCTTGGTGGCGGTTTTGCTGCCCTGTGCCTTGCGGTACTGGTTGACATAATAGATCACCCGATCCGCAATCGTCTTGGCATCCGCTGCCGTCGCCGTTTTGTTGTAACCATTGTTCGCCTTTTGCGTGGCTTTGGTGGTTTTCTTCGTCGTTTTCTTGGTGGTCTTTTTGGTGGTCGCCTTGGTCACTTTTTTGGTCGTGGCTTTGGTCGTGACCTTATTTGTCTTTTTAACCGTGGTCTGTGCCACAGGCTTCGCTGGGGCAACAGGCGCTTTTATCGTCGCGGCTTTGGTGGCCGCTGTACTCGGCTTGGCTGCCGGTTTCGCACCGGTGGTCGAGCTGGCAGCGCTGCCGGTAGTGGTCACACCCTCGGTGGCCGTGGTCGTGCCGGACGGTTCCGCCGTGCTGCCATCGGTCGAGGCCAGCACCGGCTGGGCGGTGGCCGTCGTAGTTGTCACCGTCGTGCTGCCGGTTTCCGGCGTGGTCGCGTCGCTGGCGCATCCCGCCGCGCTTACTGTAAGAATCGCGGCCAGTGCCGCTGCCATCCATCGCATATTCTTCATTATAAATTCCTCCCTCTAATATTATACCCGATTTGATGTTCTGTTTTGTGCCAGGCATTTCCGAAAAACTGAAAGTCACTTTCAGTTTTTCGGAAACCAGCACCGTGCGTAAATAGTTTGCGGACGGCAATAATTACCGCCCGCCTGTGTATTGACATTCCCCTCAAAAGGGGCTATACTGTTACTAGAGGATGGCATAACCGATAGACGGTTTGCCCCCAGTTTGTGCTAGAGAAATAAATCGCCAGCTTGTCTAGGGATGGCGGTTTATTTCTTTTTTATTGCGCTGATTACTATTGCAATCACTGTTGCTATCATAATGACGAATTGGAATAATTCGCCGTATGTAACATACATTCGCATCACCCCCTTTCGGGGGCTAAAAAGAATTTCAACCCCCTTTGGACAGGGGGCAAAACCGCCTACCGTGAATGGTTATGCCATCCAATTCATATCCTACCAGCATTGTCGTAGTTTGTCAATACTGCGGCAATTTCTTTTTGGCAGCATATGCCTTGGTTCAAAAACTGAAAGTCACTTTCAGTTTTCGGGGCGTTCCGCGTGTAATATGGCCTCGCGGATGCGCTGGGCGGATGCATACGGATCACCGTATATATCTATTTCGCCGTGAGTATCGCCGGTGCCGCACTCGATGTGATTGGCATCCAACCATGCATCCAGCTTTTCACATGCTGCGGCCAGCTCGATCAGCTTCTTTGTTCGTTGCTCAATCAGCCTTTCGGCATATTTTGAAACTTCCATTTCCTCTTTCTCCTTTCCTTGCTTTTGTCGGTTATTCTCGTTTTGTTGACACGGTTTTACATTTTTATTACAATATCTTTATCAACATCAAACGAGGTGCATATTATGTTTGATTTTTTGTCGCAAGTTCTGTCTGCACTTTTGTCCGCGTTTAAGAAAAAAACCGTTGTGGTGTATGCTTTCTTTTGCGGTCAAATTACTGCCTTTCTTTACCCAGATGCGGTAATAAAACTCGTCAAGCAATATATTCCAACAGAAGCAACTTCGTTTGTGGCTATTCTGCTGCCCTTTTTTAAGGTTTGCTTGGCTGTATACACAATAACGCGATGCGTGTGCGTTTGGACAGATAGCAACAACGAACTGGTGTATGTGCGAGGTCAAGCAAACTATGGATGGTTGTGCTTTGCTATCCATGTGTGCACGTCTCTACAAATACCGCCCTCAAATTTAGAGATTTTTTGGAAAGTTTATTTTGGCTCACAATCATTGTTTTTTATTATTGTCGGTTTCTTCTTGCCGATCTTGGTTATCTATTTGCGAAAAGCGTTTGACAAATGGAAACGAAAACGCAAGCAGGCCGTAATACAGCATACCGGCATGGAGCAAAATGGAAACAGTGCTATTTTCAAACAACCCGTCACCCCACTGCCCAATCAGCGCCACAATCGCCATGGCTGCGGCGTTAATGAAAATCCAACGAAGTTTGCTTTTGACCGCCAACAGTCCTATGGTGCAGCACACGATTGCCGCTATCAAAGTCAAAGAATGAAACGCGCCTGTTTCAACGCCTATATTACCAATCATCAGCGTTAAATACAAAGCGATTACCAAATCCGCTGACAAAACAATTTTTTGCCTTGTACTCATGTACTAGCTCTCCTTTCCTTATCCGTGTACAAAAACTGAAAGTCACTTTCAGTTTTTTGGTGGCTGCTTGCTTAGTTTATCAAGAATGACCGCCGCGCCAATCAGCACAATCTCGATGTACCAGTTCGTGATTTGAACCCAGATACTGGTAAAGTAAATCAAATCCACAAGGCAGCACAAGCCACCGAGTATAGCTTCCGCAACGCACAACTGACTGGCTAACTTATATTGACCACACAAGGTTTTAACTAATGGAAGAGATGTCGCCTCTAAAACAAAAACCCAAACAAGATTTTTCAGTAATAGCAATGTTTTCCCCTCCTTATAATAAGATTTGCCCGAAAGCCCAGCATCCAGCCGGGCTTTTTCTCCTTAAAACTGAAAGTCACTTTCAGTTTTTTGCTCACACCGCTGCCGGTGGTTCTTCCGGTAACGGTGGCTGCTCCTGTTCGTGCAGGGTCATCGCCTTGACGAACGAGGTCAGTATCTCGCGTTCCCATTCCCTGCGGGTGGTATCATTGATGGGATACACGCAACCGGTTTTGTCGTGTGTGTCATATTCCTTGTTCGGATAAGATACAAACAACCGGCTGTGGCCGACAATCACGCGGACTTCGTGGATCACCAGCTCATCGTCCAGCACAATGCTGGCGACACCTTTCACCCGGTCGCCCGGCGCACCAAATTGTCGCCATGTGATTTGTGTGATAGTCAATCGAGGTACCCTCCTATATTAAAGTCACGCAAAATAATCAACGCCTGCATATACAGCTCTGTCAGCTGTTGCTGTCGGCTATCCGGCAGATTTAGCCGGGCAGCGCTGGTAATCAGCGCTGCGGCATCATCTGTGATTCGCCACAACCGGCGTTCGCTGGCGGCATCCAGCGTTTGCTTGGCAATGGTCATCATGCATCGTTCCCCCTCAAAGCATCCGACTGGGCAACGGCGTTGGCCAACTCCGAGTGCATGACGAAAAAGCGTTGCCGGAGCCGTTCCGGTTGCTCGGTTTGCGCTGCCCATTGCATCAGCGTCTGTACCGCGCGCTGGGCTTCTTTCACCGCAACACTGGCAGCAAAATCGGCATCCTTTCGGCTTAACTCCATTCCATCCATGCGGATGGTTTTTTCATTTGTTGCCGGTTGTACCGGTTCCGGCACAGCGGATGTTTCGGTTGGCTGCTCCGGTTCCGATGTTTTGAAAAACTGAAAGTGACTTTCAGTTTTTGCCGGTTCCGGTTTTGGCATCGGTTCCGGTGCCTGGGCTTTCGGCTGACGCACAGCTTTAGCCGCTGCGTCAATGTTTTTGATGGCGGGCAGCTCGTCGGGGGTGTATCCCGCGACAATGGCCTTGTACTTGCCCACCTGTTGCTCGCTGACATTCAGCAGCGCTGCTACACCGCGTTGGATTCCGCCACGATACTTTCCGGACGATTTCATTTCCCGCAGCGCCGCTTCGGCCTGCACATACAGTTCCAGCTTGTCAGCGGCAGAATAGTCACGCGCCTGTAAGTTGGCGCTGACCAAGATTAGCTGTTCCATTGCCGTAGACAGGTTGTTGTACACCGTACACGGTACGGTTTCCCATTGCAGGCACTCCGTGATCGCCCGATACCGGCGTTCGCCGGACAGCAGCCGATACTGACCCTCGGCAATCTGATTGACTGCCAGCGGATGGATCAGACCGTTAGCTTCGATACTATCTGCCAGCTGCTGGATGGATTCCGGGGTATCGTTTTTGGCTGCTGTGTTATCATAATGCAGCGTGATTTGCTCGACCGGGATGACTTGATGTTGACTTTTGGTTTCGTCGCCAAACGCTGACAGGAACACAGCGGCAGCGGATTGATTTATGTTTTTCGCCATACGGCACACTCCTTATCTATTAAAAGAAAAAACTGAAAGTCACTTTCAGTTTTTGATGATCTCTGCCAGCTCCATGTAGTCGATCGCGGTGGTGGATCGGGGCGCGTGTTGCAGCAGGCCGGTACGGCTTTCCTGCGCTTCGCGGACGGCGACGCACTCACGGATACGCACCGGCAGCACCGATGCGCCCAGCTGATCGGCAAGGGCGGGCAGCTCATCTGCACAGCGACGCGACAGCTTGGTGCGCGCCGACCAGCGCGTGATAAGAAGCGACGGAGCCGACAGGCGGGGGTTGGTGTACTCCCGAATCTGGCTGATGGTATCCATCAGCGCTGCCAGGCCGTCCACACTGTAAGTGTCAGCGGTCAGCGGCACAATCACCGTATCCGCTGCCGTAAGAGCGTTAATAAGCAGGATACCCAACGCAGGGGTGGTGTCAATCATCACAACATCGTAGCCCGATACATCAGCCAGCGCTTTGCGCAGCAAGTGCTCTTTGCCGATCTTAACGATCTGTGCATCTGCACCGGACAGCAGAGGGTCGCAGGGGACAATATCCCCAACAGGGGTGTGCTGGATGGCATCGGTAAGGGGAGCACCGTCAATCAACACATCGTACAGGGTGGTAACACCGTCGATGGTTGCTTGGTAGGTGTGGGATGCGTTGCACTGCGGATCGGTGTCAATCAGCAACACCCGCTGCCCTTGCTTTTGCAGTGCACCCGCCAGTGCGGTAGCAGTGGTGGTTTTGGCCACGCCGCCTTTTTGGTTTGCCAATGCGATTGTTTTCATGTTTTCCAACTCCTTATTCAGCAGATATGAAATTGTTGCGGACAAAAAGAAAAACACGGAAGATTTTCCGTGCTTAACTGCGTAAGTATATGAGTAATGGGCAGTAGCGGCGATGTTGCAACCGGATAGAGTTTTCCAATGTCATAAAACTGAAAGTCACTTTCAGTTTTCGACAAGTTTATCTTGCAATCGTCACAGTCTTATGGTACACTGCAAAGACACCTTTGCCTTACAAGCAGGGGGTCACAGGTTCGAGCCCTGTTGTTTCCACCACTTGGCCCGGTAGTTCAGCTGGTTAGAACGCTAGCCTGTCACGCTAGAGGTCGACGGTTCGAGCCCGTTCCGGGTCGCCATTCAAAAACATTGTGCTGCGGTAGCGTGGTTGTTGCTACGCTGCCGCAGCGGCAATGCTTTTGAAATTAACATAAGCACATAGTGCTGCATCCGTACATAGCCATACAGATGCAGAGGCTATATGTTTATACTATGGATGGTTGAAAAAGCCTTGTTTGGTAAGATTGACTGTCTTTCCACACGCTTTGCACCCCTCTAGGAGTTGTTGCAGGTAACTGTCTTTATACAAGACGGTGCCGCTCTTTCCATCGCCTCTTTGGCTGGTGGATTGCTCTTCCGTTAAAGCTATCGGAGTCATGGCACATCCACACAGGAATGTCATGGCGAAGCTATTAGCAACGACGGTGGCAGTTCGTTCAGTTTTATTTATATATTCGTTGCGCAGACAACGAATATAACAAAAATGTCAAGCCTGCTGACCGCACATCGAAATCAACAGGCTTGACAATGTATCCTAAGTGTGATAGAATCACACCAAGAAAGCACTCTATTCAGCTCCGTTGTTGTTGTACGGTAACATCAACAGGGTGTTTATGATCTCGGTTCGCAGCCGAATCATAAACGGGATAGGGTGTCCTTTTTGTTTACCCTATCTTTACTAATAGTATACCACGCATAGTATCAAAAGTCAAGAAAAAATGCAGGATTTTTGTGCCCCCACATCAAAAACCGCCAAAACCCGCGTAATCACTACGCTTTTGCGTGTCAGAAGTGCGGCGTGGGGACACAAAAACTGAAAGTGACTTTCAGTTTTTACTTCACTTGACATATTTTCAAATGCAGTATATACTGTAAATACAGAGAGGCACTACCGATAGACGGTTAGCCCTCAAAGTTTACGAAAAATAATCGCCTAACTTTTGCGGAGCAGGGCGGTTATTTTTTTATGCTCTGAATGTAGCCAGTAGCTACAATAAGTATCAAAATCACAAGGAAATAATACTCCATAGCATCACCCCCTTTTGCAAGAGGGCATTGCCCTCCGGATGGAGGGTTAACCGCCTACCATCTTGGTAGTGCCTCGACCGGTATTCTACCAGCTTTGCCAGAGGTAGTCAAGCCTGTTCATCCCCGAAAACTGAAAGTGACTTTCAGTTTTTCACTTCCCGGACACATACAGTGTCAGCAGATGAGTAACCAGTGCGTCCACGCTGGTGCCCTGTTCGGTCGCTGTGGCCTGCAACTGCTTGTAGAGATCAACCGGGATACGCAGCTCCGCGCCCATGATGGCCGTGCTACATCCATCCGGTTCCAGCGCATAGATTGCCTTGCGCAGCTCGTCGGCCTCCATTTGCGCGTAGATGTCCAGCACATAATCCACTTTAGCGTGACCGATGATCTGGGCAATCGCTTTGACAGGAACGCGCTTTTCGCATAGTCGAGTTACAAAGGTGTGGCGGCATACATGGCAGGCCAGCGCAGCTACACCAGTGTTATTTCGCACACGATCAACTAATCGTCGCATCACTGTTTTAGTTATCGGTGCACAGCGCGTATGGTTAAAAATGTAATCGTTAATATGCACCTGCTGCTGTACAATAGCGTTGGCGCGTTTTGTCAAATATACTTTTCGCACACCGGCGGGCGTTTTCGCTGTATTAACAAAAATGCTGGGGTCTGCCGGATTGTAATGTTCCCAGCGCAGTTCCATCAGTTCCCCTTTCCGCAAACCGGTTTCCATCAAAAAAATCAAGAGATGTCCCAACGCATCGGAATGGCAAGCCAGTTCCACCGCGTCCTGCTGTTGATGGGTGAGAGGGAGTACTTTTTTGGTAGGGGATAGGGGAATAATCAGATTGGCAGTTGGATCCATGGCAACTATACTTTGTCGGATAAGTGGACGGTACGCCTGCCGCAAGGTTGTGCGCAATTTCGTTATTGATGATTTACTATATCCATTATCCGCCGCAGTATTTAGCAGTTGTTGTAGGTTAAGCTCGGTAATATCCATAACAGCCATTTGACTACACGGATGTGCAGAAATTGCACTCACTGACCACAGGTACATATCCGCTGTTTTTTGTTTAACAGTAGGCATTTTGTATACCTTTAGCCATGTGTCCAACCATTGATTCAGTGTTTGTTGCGAATCCACTCCGTTTGTTTGCATACTCTTTAACATCCTTCCCTATTTCCAAAAGCACAAATGCGGGAAAAATGTATTTTACCACAAAAATCACTTATTTGTCAACTGGAGTTTTTTCAATCGCACTTGCTTCTTTTCCAAAAGCTGTGCCATTCGTTATGACATGATATATACCTAAAGCAAAAGGGTAGCGCCAGTAATATTTATACTAGCGCTACCCTTTTCAGTTGCTTCACGGAATTTTACAGTAGGATGAATAGTCGCTGCCACTCCGAAAGTATTATCCTTCCTCTGTTTTCACCGCTGGGTCTGGCTTGTAGATGCCGGAGAATATCCCCCGCATATTGCACTCATTCTGATCAGCTGTTGCATCCTAAACGCGCAACTAAATTGTGCGCCATTTCTAATGCTATTTAAAGCACTACAGTACTCAATAGAGCGACTACAGGTAGACCACAGTTTTCAAGATTTTCTCCGGAGTCAACAAGTTTGTTGTATTGGCTTATAAATTGTTCAGCATCCTGAATGGTTGAAAACAACCGGTTGGAATTTAGGCGAGAAAATAGGCCCGGGAATTTATCCTTAAAATATAACGGATCCAAATTGAGATAGGATAATTGAGTCCCGACAATACAATCGAACCCTAGAATCTCTTTAACTTTTAACTCAGTCTTTGCTGTTGGAAAATCATTAAAAGTTTGGACTTTAAGAATTGTAGTTTTAATTTTCAGCCTTTGGCAATGGCAAACATACTTTAATAGAAATTCTTTTTCCGGAACCACTTCTAAAACATTTTGATAAGAAAACCATTTATCAAATGCCTCCTGCTGCAATTCCTTTGATATATTATCTTGTTCATAATCTAAAGGCCAAGAGATAAATTTTTCTATTCCCCGATATTCGTTTAACGGAGATGTTTGTTGACTATCATCCAGCCCCTTTATAAGATATCCGTTATTATATAACATGATGTTACCCCCTATGATTCTGGAAAATCGGTATATGATCGGATCCGTTTCCAAAATGAAAATGTGGGTTTTGGCTGATTGCGGACGGCCTGTTGGGATGACCCATGTGAATTTCTGCTCTAACTCCATATTCCTTTCCCCATTGCTCTAATATTTTTGCATTATCCATAGTCAACCCTCTTCGATGTTCCTTCCCTAATTGAATAAGTGCATTTTGATTTTCATTGAATCTAAGTGGAACCTTGTCTACAGATTTTATCGCTTGACCGGCCATAGAACTGCTAGAAGCAACCGTTCCAGTTTTAACCGGAATTTTGCTTACAGCCGGCATAATCAGACTGGCCGTAGCAGCAGAGTCCATCCAATGTTGAGCGGACAGGGGCTTTTCGGGAGCAATTGCCCCCTTAACTGTGCCAGCCAAACCAGCAGTAGCCCAGTTGGCAATATTATAGGCGGAGGGGTCGTTTAACATAGCATCTGCACGCTGTTGAGCTGCGCCAGATAGAAGATCAATCGCTAGTGCTCCAACGCCAATAATAAAGCATGCTGTCAGGAATCCAAAGTGTCCATCCGGATCGTATAACATGACCGGATTATTATTACAATAAGCAAACAAATTAGTGCCGGATAGATTACTATTGATTTGACTATCCGCATTGATAAACCTACAGGTTTCGGGATCATAGTAACGGGATTGGAGATAGTAGAACCCGGATTCGGTGTCGTAGTAATAGCCACGATACCGGAACGGATTCAGGTTGGCGATGTGGGTAGCACTGGTTACAGTGTTGCCGCTACCGTCCTTTACGCTCAACGGCAGTCCCCAAGCGTTATAGGCATATTGCGCCACTTTGTTGCCGCTGCTGTCCACGATCTCGGTGACATCGCCCTGCCCATTATACACATAGTAGTAATAGGAAGATGTGCTGCCGTTTTTATACAGGAAACCATACCGGGTTCCCGACTCATCATACAGATAGGTCAGAGAAATATTGCCGGTGGGATTTTCCCGCACAATGGCATCGCCGCTCAGATAGATGGCGTTGGTATGCCCATTTACCGTTTTGGAGGTACGGATACCGCTATCGTTGTAGGCGTAGGTAAATGTCTTGGAATTCTTGGTCAGCGAAGCCAGCTCGCGACCGTTTTGCCACGCCATGGAGAAATCGCGATAGATCGTCGGGTTCCCAATGTTGTCGTAGGCAATGCCGCTGCCATCATATGTCGTTAGCAGATCACTCCAACCTTTGGAATCGCCGTAGGTATAGGTGTGATTGCCCGCGCCGGTGAGGTTGCCTTGCTTGTCATAGGTGTAGGTGGTGGTTGTGCCCGTCGCCTTGTCAACCTCTTTGGTCAGCTGGTTCAGGACATCATAGGTATACTCTTTGTCCAGCACATTGTTTTTGTAGATCTTCGTGATGTTCCCGTTGTCATCGTATTCGTATTTCCAGGTAACACCGTTGACCGCGATTGTGCTGAGCATAGCCGTAGTGCTGTTGGTTCCCGATCCAGCCAGATAGGTATAGGTGGCCAGGGTAGAGCGCCATGTAAAAGCGCTCTTCCCTGCCACTTACACAATTTTTAGAAATATAGCGGTGTCGTTTGATAGAATAGTTAGCTTTAAGATATCATTTTTCTTTTTAGCATTCTCAAATTACTTTCCCAAACATCGTCGTTCACTGCTTGTGCATATTTGAGGCAAGTATTAAGCGCCAAACTATAAGACGAATTATCAGCATACATTTGCAATCGTTCAAATATACAATAAGCGCCTGGCCAATTTAAATCTTGCAACCATGCTAATAATTCGATTAGATAAGGAGAAAGTTCATCGTCTGTTCTCTTGGATAAGATTTTTGCACAATTGTCCCATACATTTTTATTGTAGTTTTTGTTGCATGGCTGTAGAAACACGTTGATATTTTCAATGCTTTCAGCCATTTTAATTCCTTGCAATTGCGTATCTATGCCTTTGTTCCAATCAATTAAACTCATAATATAATCAATGTCAATCATTTTAATTTGCACCATCCCATTTAACAACAACTGATTTTACAGCTTGTGTCCATTTAGAACTTGAACCAGCATCTATCCAGTCCTTTATAGTTCCACCGACAGGTCTTACACTAACGTGATTTGCGCCATCTGTAACAGCATATACAATACCAGTTGCATTTATCTCTTCTATAGTGGTCATAGCAGCACCCGGTTTTGGCACTGTAGAGAAAGACAAGCCAGTATATTGGTCTTTTTCCCTAGGTGTTAGATTCCCTGGATTGGTACCGCCGTACCTATAAATTTTCGTTTGGGAAGGGGGTGGGGCAGTAATATCTTTTTCTTTGGCCTTTGGAACAGATGTTGCAGAAGCTTTAGTAGCCTCGTAAATTCCATACCCAATAGCAACCATTGTTACCGTTGCGGCTCCTGCTATGGCAATCATATCTCCAAAGGGTAGTGGTCCATCAGCTACAATTGCTCCACCACATGCAGCATAAGCTGGTGACATGCTTGTCATAGCTTGGCCAATTTCTGATATGGCTGTTTTGATGAATTCCCAAATTTCACCCCAAAAATGACCGGATGGATCAGCGCGGTTTACAGGATTGTTTCCGCAATAAACAAACATATTGTTGCCCAAAATACCTTGACCTGTAGAAACATATCCATCCGCGTTGATAAATCTGCCGGTCTGGGGATCATAGTAGCGGGATTGGAGATAGTAGAACCCGGATTCGTTATCGTAGTAATAGCCACGATAGCGGAACGGATTGAGGTTGGCAATATGGGTGGTGTTGGTCGCACTGACGGCGTTTCCGCTGCCATCCTTGACACTCAGCGGCAGTCCCCACGCATTGTAGGTGTACTGCGCCACCTTGTTGCCGTTGCTGTCCACGATCTCGGTGACATCGCCCTGCCCATTATACACATAGTAGTAATAGGAAGATGTGCTGCCGTTTTTATACAGGAAACCATACCGGGTTCCCGACTCATCATACAGATAGGTCAGAGAAATATTGCCGGTGGGATTTTCCCGCACAATGGCATCGCCGCTCAGATAGATGGCGTTGGTATGCCCATTTACCGTTTTGGAGGTACGGATACCGCTATCGTTGTAGGCGTAGGTAAATGTCTTGGAATTCTTGGTCAGCGAAGCCAGCTCGCGACCGTTTTGCCACGCCATGGAGAAATCGCGATAGATCGTCGGGTTCCCAATGTTGTCGTAGGCAATGCCGCTGCCATCATATGTCGTTAGCAGATCACTCCAACCTTTGGAATCGCCGTAGGTATAGGTGTGATTGCCCGCGCCGGTGAGGTTGCCTTGCTTGTCATAGGTGTAGGTGGTGGTTGTGCCCGTCGCCTTGTCAACCTCTTTGGTCAGCTGGTTCAGGACATCATAGGTATACTCTTTGTCCAGCACATTGTTTTTGTAGATCTTCGTGATGTTTCCGTTGTCATCGTATTCGTATTTCCAGGTAACACCGTTGACCGTGATTGTGCTGAGCATAGCCGTAGTGCTGTTGGTCCCCGATCCAGCCAGATAGGTATAGGTGGCAGGAATGGTTTTGCTGCCGGTGTTGATGATGTCGCTGCTCTTGCGACCCAAGGCATCGTAGGTGTGCCGATAGCGTTCCACTCCGGCAAAGGTGACACCATACACCGCCTCGGCAATCTGTCCGCTGGACGCGGTGCCGTATCGATAGCTGCCCGCGTAAGTTTCAGAAGCACCAAAGGTCATGGTGTAGTTCTTCAACCGGTTGGTTTTGCTTTCGTATCCGTATGTTTCGGCGTACTTTTGTGCGCCGCCATCGGCGTTGGCACCACTTGTTGTCCGCAGCTGCATCAATCGTCCGGCTGTATCATAAGTATACCGCGTCCTCGTGTTGCTGACAAGGTCTTTTTTCAATCCCAACAGACCATTGTTGTTGTAGGAATAGTAATAGTCAAAAATGGTGCCGGTGGAACCGTTCGACGAGGATTGTTTGCGCAGATGTGTGGTGCGATCCAGACTATCGTGCCAGTAAACGGTCAGAGCATCGTTGCCATACAGCATTTTACCAACCATATTATGCGTGTTGTATGTCAATGTGCTCAAACGACGTTCACCCACACTGACACCTGTCGGTCGGCGCACCTTGTCATAATGCAGAACATAATTGTTGATATTAGTCAGCTGATGGGTAACCACATTATGGGTGTATTGTACCGATGCCAATGTGGTATCAGAACCGGCGGCTTTGACCTGTACCCCCAACAATTCGTCCGAATCCGCGTGATACCTGTACTGGGTTACGGTGCCTTTGGGGTCGGTTGCAGAGGTGAGCTGGCCGGTGCTGGAATCATACGCATACCGTGTGGTTTTGCCTCTGGCGTCGGTTTGGGACGCCATGAAGTTGCCATCACTGGTATAGGTGGCTTTGGATTCGCTATACAGGGTGCACTGGCTTGAATTCTGATAATCGAATTCCATCAGATACCATTTTTGGGCTTCATCATTGGCGGTGTAGGTGTATTGCTGCAGCGCCACGCCGTCTTTGGTGTCATGCGTGCTCCCCGGTTGACTATCGATGCACTTGGCGTAGCTGGATACCTTTGTCAGGATACGATAGGTGCCGTCACCGTTGGCTGTAATCTTAAACTTTTGCGCATCCTGATTGGCGTAGGTTTTCAGCTTGATGTTGGCGTTGTTGGCAGTGCTGCCGTTTTCCACAGTCATCACCAGCGATGAGTTGTCAGCTCGCTGGAAAGTATAAACACCCGATTCGCTGGTGGAACCCAATTTCCAGTATTGATTTTCGTTGGAAATATGGAACCGCCAGTTCTTAACGCTGCCGCCATCGCTGTTGCCGCTGTTATCCACGCTGTTGCCGGAGAATGCGTTGATAAGCATATAGGTTTTAGCGGTGGATAGGCTGGTGGCGCGTTTCATTCCGGCTGTTTTAGCCGTGGTGGGATTACCCTTGGCATCATACGACACCCGATAAAGCACACCTGTATCAGTATCGATGGCGAATTCCATGTTTTTGGTGTCGCGGTTATAGGTGTACATATACCGGCTGCCGGTGGGATTAAGGATTTTGGACAGTTGGTCGTTACGATATTCGAAACTGGACTGGCTATTCGCCAGATCTTTGGCGCTGGTCACATTTCCGTTTTTATCGTACACGTATGTTTGACCAAATTCCTCTTTGTTTAGATAAACGGCTTTGAATTGAACATTGTTGGCGTTGTAATCATAACGCAATTGCACTCGCACTCGATCGTAAGTTCCGGGAGCAATGATGCGCCCGGCAACGTACTGCCATTCGCGTCCGTAAGGATTGAAATCGACATAATATGGCTTTTGGGAGGCCAGTTTGGTTGTGCCGTTGTAGAATTCCAGCTCCAGACGGAATGTGGGTTTGTTGCTGGATCCACCCGCCGAGTGATCCGGCGGCAGACCCAGTGCCTTTCCGTAACCACCCAGTGCAAAGACATCACCTTTTACGCCGTTGACCTTCACATCTTGGTAAATAGAGCGTTTTGCCGTTTCGCTGCCGGGGAAGCCGATAAGGCTGGGAACAGTAGCGTATCCGGAGCCTTCTCTGAATTTGCCGGAAACACTGGTTGTCCAGCTCGCCCAGCCGTTTTTCATGTAGGAATCTTCCAGAAGATTATACGTGTTGGTCGTTTCACTTTTTTCCAGTTGGAAATCATCCAACCAAAAAGAACCGACTGAACCGTCCCGCACACCGGTGAAAATACGCAGTCGTTCGCCGTAGGTGAAGGGGACACTGACTTCCAACCGCTGCCACTCGTTAGTAGCGGTTTTCTTTACGGCCGAGGACTGTGCTGAGCGTAGGACTTTGGAAACATTATCCTTTTCGGTGACTTCGATATACAGCACAGCACCCTCGCTGCCGCTCAGTGTGGTTCCGCCTGTATTGATATAGCAGGATGCAGTATATGTTGCTGTACCAATAGCCGTTACATCCTGACTACACCAAACCAACCCAGGAGTTCCCGACTGCTGCACCACTTTCAGACTTCCTTTTCCGGAATGTCCCTTGCTGGTGTCGTGGGCGGCTTGATAGGTTTGACCACTTTTGTTTGTAAAAATCGTCCAATCCGAGGTGCTGCTATCAAAGCCATGGTTTTTCAAATAGTTGTTATAGACGATTTGAGATTTTGAAGAGGTTAACAGCTTGTTTTGAGTGCCGCTCGTGTTGGTGGTGCCGGGTGCACCATGTTCATAAAACATGGATGTGCCCGACGAAACATCTTGTACGCTTGTCGTTTGACCAAAGTTGTTAAATTGATAGATCGTGGATCGGTTGGCTTTGTCCTTCACAGTGGTTTGGTTGATTTGGTAAGAAAAATCATACCGTTCCAAAAGATCCTCTGCATTGAGTACGTTAAGAGAATTATCTTGATACTCAAGTTCGATAGGGGGTGCTGCTGCATTCCCACAGGCGATGTTTTGCAATGCAACTACCATATCTCTTAACGGAGCGTAGCCGGTTTGTCCCTTGCTACCATAACTATATAGAATCATGGTTTCGTGCATGCTGGCTACTCTAATAGTACTTAGAGTAGATCCGCCGCTGAAAGAAGCATAGCTGTAATAAATGTATTTGGTTTTATAGAATACTTTCGACAATTTATTGCCTGAGTAAAACAGTTTGGCATTTTCTTTGTTACTGGGTTTTACGATGCTTGTCAATGCGTAGGCATTATTGGCGTTTTCGTATTTAAAAGTGAATTTGCGACCAGAACCGTCTGTAATGGAAGCTATACGTTTAGCGTAGTCCCCGCTACCATACTGAATGGTTACTTTCTGGTTGTTGGTGTTTATGATCGACGACAATAATCCGTTGCTATTGAATGTCATTTTGCCGCCTTGTTTGTCAGTAATGGTATAAGTTGTGTTTCCGCTGCCTTTTGTAAGCGTATACCCCAGACCATCTTCATCGACAATGGGATCGGTTGTTTTCCCGTTTTTATAATAAAAATAATGGTCTGTTCCATCGGCATCCGTGTAGATGTACGGATAGGTATTCTTTTGACTGGGACTTTCACAAGCGCGAACTTTCATTTGGTAATTTGTACGCCAACCCTCGCCGGTAAATGTTTCTTTTGAGGTGGGCTTAATGTTATTGTACAAATTTCCATACGCATCCGCTGAACTGTAATACGGATTATAAACGAGGTTAATGCTAACCGGCATATTGTTTCCGTCTGCCGATGCCAACGGCTGAACAGAAACAACATGTCCCGAAAAAGTGTTAACCATGGTAGTGCCATCATATCCACTGTCCATGGACGTGTATTGCCAATAATCTTCGATGCCTTGGATGTCGCGATAACAAATCCAGATTTTTTTGTCGAGATAGTCGTTGCTATACCCAATGCGGTTGTTGTCGCCACTTTCGGTGTGAGCTTTTAGAACCAGTCCGCAATCTGTTTGATAACCGCCGGTAATCCAACCATATACCAGACTAGTAAAGTTAAAGTAATGACCTTCTAAAGACGTGTTCGTAAATGTATAGTCTATCAAATTGCCGTATCCCGGTTTGTTTGACCAACCAGCATTATCGACCCACGCCCCCGTCATTTGATGCATATCCACTCTTAGATTGTTGGTGTCGCCATATGTTCGGTTGTATGCAAGGTAGAGTTCCGCACGCAGAATACGCCGAGTACTTTTGCAAATGGCTGAGTTACTAATTTTTATATAGGTGCGGTAAATGTAGGAGGCGTCATCTAGCGGAATCTCCTGATATGAACCTACAGGACATCCAGTTGTAATGGATGATGTTTCATAGGATGGCTTATTGGTTACCGAATACATTTTTACCAACGAATCACTGGAGGAATAGCTTTGCACAGTAGGATCAATGGTAACAGGATATTTGCGTGTGTCATCGGATAACCATGCGCGGTCAGGGGTGATGGTATAATCCCAACCGGTGCTGGTTTGCTTTAAGGAAACAGAGATTTTTTCGCTGATGCAATTATTATCATCAAACATGTAGGGAGCTTTGATGATAAATTCCGGTTCGCTTTTGTCTATGGCATAGAAAGAAACAGAGTTATCGTCTTCCAATGTGGCCGACATATCTGGAGCTACCATATGAAATGTGTAGCTTTTGTCTGAGGGAAGTTTGTCCAGAATAATGCTCTCTTTAACGCCGTTGCTCTGAACATCATATTGAATATCTGTCCCCGGCAGCATATCTGGGTATATCGCCGCAGAGTGTTTGTTTTTTAACTGAACTTTCTTTTCGTTTTCTTGGACGATTTGTTCTTGCTTTGACAGCATAGATTGAGTGCTTACAACACTTGCTTCTTTTTGATGCGAAAGTTCTTCTCTCTCCAATACTTCCGGTTGTTTAATTTCCGGCGAAACAGCAAGCTGATTTTTCAAATTCCAGCTTAAGGTATATCCGTTATGCGAAATTTTAACGGGATTTTTGGTGCCGGACGATGTCGGTAGTTCCACATCGACATCACTGGCTTTGTTTGTCAGGTATTTTGACCCATCTGTTCTCTGTTTTTCAATCAGAGTGTTATCGATTTCTTCCCATTTTCCGTCTTTTTCATAGTGGATCGGTTCGTCATAAGAAATCTGAACAAATGACCCGTCCGCTTTCCGAAAGTGTTTCTCGTTACTTGTGCGGCGCGTGATATCTTCCCCAACAATAAGGGACTCTTCGGCTTCTTGTACATTAATATTGGTTGTAATTTCTTCGTTTGCTGCGGAACCGATGGGTAATAGGGATTTATTCCCGGACTCTGTCACTGTTACGGGAATAGTGGATTCAGTTTGCGCTAAAGTCACCATCGGGAAAGTCTGAATGAGCATTGCCAAAGAACAGGCTATGGCTAACGAGCGAAAAATTTTTCGTTTCATATACAATCCTTTCTTTTCTCACACTTCTTCTTTAGTCATGGCATCTGCTTTTTGTGTAAACTACAATTACAGTTTGAACGGTTGATTCATTTGTATACCCCCTCATTTCACAAATTATATTTGCAAATACAATAGTATTGTATGGCAAACAACCGTGATAGTCAATAATTATCAACATCAATCGCAAAATTGTGTGGTTATCAACAATGTTCGTCCTCATTTCTTATACATTTTGACATGGTCAAAGCAACACTTTTTTCTAATCGTTTTAATAGCACTCAAAGCAAAGCTTTTTAATTGTTATCTGCAACAGCGGAATCTTCTGCTGCGCGCGATATATCATATATCTATCCATCATAGGTTAATAAATATAGGGACTAATAAAAAAAGGGAATAATAATATACAACAGGCTTTACAGGAACACGGTTAAAATGAACACGGTATCGGGGATAACGGTCAGCTCTACCCGCCCTAAAATTATAAAAAACTGAAAGTCACTTTCAGTTTTTGCAGCCGTCGGGGCGACCGTTTTCCAAGCGCGCAAACGCCATCAGTTGCAATATGCAACATTAAGAGCGCAAAACACCGACTGGTGGTGTTTGAAAATTTTTAACGATAATGCATCGGACGGTATCGTTAAAGGTTGCTGTCCAGTGTGTTGTACAACACCGTCAGCAGATAAGTATGCGGATTGCGGATCGGTGTCTGCAATTCCGCCATTTGCATCCCGCGCATGGCTGCCATCACATGATTGCAGTCCATCGTAAGCAGGCGTTCACGGACAATTTGTGATGGCATAGGGCAGCCGTTTACCGGCAAGGTGTTGCGCAGGGTGCAAATGGCGTTAATCATCAGCAGCACCACGCGATCCAGTTCTTTGCGGGTATACGCAAATCCATCCGGCTGCGGAACATCAACAAAGCGCAGCATATCGTCATACTGGATGTTTTGCTTGAGGACGCTTTCCACGGCAGCATAATCCAGTTTTTTCGTCGCCGGTTCCGGCAAAGGTTCAATAATGCTATGCTCCTGCATGGCAGGCAAGCACTGCTCCAATTTTTCACGGCGGCGATTATCAATTTTGGTTTCCGGCAGCTCGTCTACAACCGGCTGCGGTGTGAGAGTATATTCGCAGCGCGTCACGCCGTACTGGCTATCAAAAAATCGGGTGGTATGTAGATACCCGGCCTGTTTGAGATTTTTCCAAGCCGTTTCAAACTGTTTTTTGCCAAGCCCGGCAGCGGCCAGCAAATCGCATTTGCGGATATATGGCAGCGGTGCACCGTCTGCGTTGGTCAGCACACCTTTGTCAAACAGATCCAGCTGATCGTAGATCACTGTCCACAACCATTTGGCATCAAACAGCAGCTGGCTGTCCACCAGCATTTCGCGGCTGATGACATAATACTGCTTGCGCGGAGCCGTAAACATGGGATGGGGATGCTGCATATAGGCTTGATACTCTGGCATCTTGTAAGAGTAGATGGCAGGGGTATCAAAATCCGGCTCTGGACGCAGCTCACAGCGATACCGGAACGCGCGCCGACCGATTGGTGCCCGCAGAATTTTCAGATACCCTTTGCGTTGCAGCGATTGCCAGATATTACTAAGCGTTTCGATGCCGTTGGCGGATTGCTTGCGCAACAGCGCTTTCATGCCGCCGTATGGGCATTGGAAGTTTGGTATAGACAGGTATGCAGCGGCAAGTGCATACACGATCTGTTCACGCGGGGTAAGGTCTAATTTTTTGGAAATTTTAATGTGCTGAAACATCATGTCGTCCTCCTAAAATAAGACACGCCAGTACCGGTTGGTACTGGCGTGTCTGGTCAGATATACAATTTACAAGACAAAATCAAAGTCATCGTCCGGCTCATCCAAAAAGCTGAAAGTCACTTTCAGTTTTTGCCGGTGCCGGTGTCGGCTGGGGCGGGGAAACTGCCGATGGCTTTTCCGGCAACGGCGGCTGCTCCGGCTCCTGCTGCCGGTTTGGTGCATTCCCGGCAAAGCACACGCTTTCGGCCACCACTTCGACGGCAGTGCGTTTGTTGCCCTCTTTGTCGGTATATTGGCGGCTTTGCAGATGCCCGGTGATGCCTATCCGCTGCCCACGCTTAAAATGCTGGGCTACAAATGTAGCGGTTACATTCCACGCCACCACCGTGAAAAAATCGGTTGACTGGCGAGTATCTCCATGCGCTTTGTAATTCCGATCGACGGCCACGCTGAAGCTGGTGACGCGATGACCGGATTGTGTTTGTTGTTGCTCTGGGTCTTTGGTCAAACGACCAATTAAATTAACAGTGTTCATGTTGCTTTCTCCTTTTTTATGATAGATGTACGCCGTCGGTGGACAGATACCCATTCTGGATAGGATCCACCACCTTGCCGTCCACCCGCACGGTAAACCAAAAGCTGATGGCCGTCTGGGGCATCGGTCGTGCCATGGTGGCGATGATCTGCCCAGCCTTGACGGTATCGCCCTGCTTGACCTTAGGTGTCGCGCAGCGGTCGTACACGGTAACCATTTCGCCTTTGCCGTGCGAGATCTCAATCGACCAGTAGGTTTTGTCGGTATACGGACTGATGCGGGTAACCGTGCCGGTCTTGGCAGCAATGATAGACACACCGGTGACATCGGTGGTTTCGGTGGCGGGACAGATCGCCAGCGATTGTCCGGACTTCTTGGCGTATTTCCAGTCCGGTGCAGGCCACAGCAGCGTGTTGTATTTCGGGGTGCCGTAACCGTAGATCGTCCAACTTCCTTTCTTAAAAGCGCCGGTGGAACAGGCGCCTTTTCCGCCGTCCCGGTTCCCGCCAATGGTGTAGATGGTCGTACCTTTTACGCCGGTGACGATCTCCACATGGTCGGCGCTGCCGTCCTTGTCCCAGTCC
>OGII01000405.1_pt1 | contig 42007 bp, 32 predicted proteins | sample 1571701 | NCBI WGS metagenome assembly OGII01 (sample SAMEA2581950, study PRJEB24529) | metagenome | biome: Human gut stool | place: China | collected 2011
GTCGTTGATAGCCTACGACCAAATCGTCTACGGAATCGGCATCTATGACATCATCACCGAGAAAGAGCTCGACGAGATGCAGACCAATCTTGAGGCTACGGCAGGCGGAATCAGCAGCGAAGTGAAGTCGCGGATACAAGCAATCCAAGCAGGATACACGGTCGACGCCTCAAGCCTTCCCCCTGGCATCGACGGCTCGACAATAAGCAGCTACATCAACAACCACAACACTGTGATGAAATTTTTTGAGGCGTCGGACGTCAACAACTCCACCGTATACTACAATATGAACCGTACACGCGAGGATCGCGTAAAGCATATCGAATCACAGCGTGAGGTAACGGAGATTATCACCAAATCGATAGCGGGAGCCTGCATCGCTGTGGGAACAGTTGCAGCCGTTGTGTCTGCATTCGCCACCGGAGGCAGCACGCTTGCAATTGCCGCCGGCATTATCGGTCCGGTAGCCACCGTTATCGGCGGAGCGAACGCCATCTTTGAATGCGCCACCAACTTTACGGTGAATGCCATCGTCGTCAAGCAATGCACCAACGTCGGAACGGTGAATGCACCATCGGCAGAGCATCCTGCCGGCATCGTTGGCTATATGCAGCAATACTGTATGGTCACCGACTGTCTGAACACCGGCAAATTCAAACCGACCAACAGGAAGCAATCCGGCGGAATCACAAGCTACGCCAGCGCGGAATCGATAGTAGAACGGAATGTGTCGATAGGCACAAACTGGCATAGCCCGATAGTAGCAGGCAACCATTCGTCATTCGACCACGACGACAATATCTACTACATAGGCAGCACGTTCGACATTTATGGAGGATACGAAACCTGCGCTACGCTCGACAACCTTCGCGACAAAGAATTTTTTAAAGTCTTGCTGAACACAGACGGCGCTATGCCGCTATGGCAGGTGGCAGACAAGCAGGGCTCGTTCCCTATCCCATACCATTCCGAGATGGAAACCCCGATGAACTAACATTTCATAAATCATAACAACATGAGAATAAAGAGCATACTTATCAGCATAGTGATAGCAGCAACCGCCGGAATGTGGTGTGCCTGCAACGATGACCTCGACCTTGGCGTCAACGATGCCAAACTGGAAAAGGTGGAAGGCTTCCGTATAAGCAAATTCACGACCGACCGCTTAAACTGGGCTATTGACAACGGTGCCGACATACGCATCGTATTCCATTCGAATGCCGACGACGCGTTGTATGAATTCAGCATGACCGTCGACAACAGCGGAAGCAAACCCGTCTACGCCATCCACATCCCGGAAAAGCAGACAATCCCCGACGGCGAATATGACGCACTTGCCTTCCTCGGCAACGGCAAAGCCATCTGTCCGCGCATGAAGTTCAAAATCATCAAGGAGATTGTCGAAGAGATACAGGCGCGCGAAGGAAAATTCCGTCTGCCCGGCCACGGCACACAGGAAAAACCTTACATAATCGGCTCCAAAGAAGCGTTCAACGAGTTTGAGATCGGACTTTGCGAAGACGGCAACTCAAAGGGTTTCGGACTGTTTTTTGAGCAGACCGCCTCGTTCGACGTGCCGCCGCGCAGCCAGATTATCACCGGCACATATCATGCCTGCGAATCGTTTGCCGGCAACTATCAAGGCAACGGCTTCACTTTGACCGTGCCCTACACCGGAAGCACATCCGAGCCTAACGACTGCGAGATTGGTCTGTTCAAGGAACTCGTTGGCGGCGCCGTGATCCACAATCTCACCATCAACGCCATGATTCAGGGCGTCCACTCAAATGGCGGCGCACTTGCCGGAAAATCATCGGGCAAGGTGATGATTGACAGTGTAAACATCGAGGGCTCAATCAATGCCCAGAACCGCTACAACATAGGCGGCATCATCGGCTACGCCACCGGCGAGCTTACGATTTCCAACTCGAGCATCATGGCATTTGTAGCCGGAGAGGATGCCATTGGCGGCGCTGTGGGACTGTTCAAGGACGGGTCGCTGACAATCAGCAAATTCTACAATGCCAAAGTGGATAAAAACAAGCGGGGCGATGAAAGCCGCAGCTACATGCCTTTCTCCGTCACGGCATCGGCAAACAATGCAGGCGGACTGGTTGGACGCGTTGACGGCTCTACAACCAACATAAGCATCTCCGACGTGACGATGGTGCGCTCCGTGCAGGCAGAAGACGGCAATCTGAAGGCAGTGTCGGTTGTCGGCGAAAATACCGGCGGACTCATCGGCGGACTGTTCAACTTCAAGTCGTGCCAATTCAGAAACGTGTCGCTCAATTTTCCTGTCTACGGAGGCGACTCCACAGGCGGTCTTGCCGGTTACACCAGCATGGGTGCCGACATGTCGATTGAGAATTGCAGATTCTTTTCAGTGGCAAGCGGCAACAACAGTGTCGGCGGACTTTTCGGCACCGTCAGAGGCCACAACCACAGCATTTCCGTTGAAGGTTCCGACGACGGAACGTCAGTGAAGCAGGATGCCAACTCATTGGTCAAAATTTCCGGCAAACTCAATGCAGGAGGATTTGCCGGCCACATCGACGACACCAAACTCACAGGCAAAAGAATCTATATCAACTCCCCGGTATCCGCCACCGACACCAATGCAGGTTGCGCCATCGGCAATGTGACCAATGCCACCGTGAATCTGAGTCTGTTCAACATCTCCAAATATGCCAAAGCCACCGGTCCGCAAAACATCGGAGGCATGGTTGGCAGCGCCGACAACTCAACGCTGACAGGCAGTCTGAACATCGGCACTTTATCAAACTACACTTCCATCCCGAAAGCAAGCACCTTCACGCCGACATTCTCCGGATTTGCCGGCACATCGGGCATCACGAAAAACGTCGGCGGCATCGTTGGTTACATAAAGAACTCTTTTGTCACCAATTTATGCTTTGCAGGTACAGTTGAAGGCTGCAACAACGTGGGCGGCATCATCGGTCTTGCCGACAACATAGACAAAGGTTATGTGCGCGGCTGCGTCAACAATTCGCCGAAAATCGACAATAAGATTTCCGACAGCACAGGCGGCATCATCGGACGCCTCAACCAATTCGACTGCGCCACCTGCGAGAATCTCATCAACTATGGCGAAATCTCGGGAGCCAACTACACCGGCGGCATCATCGGCGACATCCACGAAGAAGGGAAAGCTAAAAATTTCTATCTGAAAAATGCAGTCAACGTGGGCAAAGTCACCGGAACCGGCCAAGTGGGAGGCTGCGTGGGCCACTATTGGGCCAGCGGCATTCTGAATCTTGGCATTGAGACAATCCACTACATCCTATACTGCGCCAACTATGGCGAAGTCAACGGCTCAAACGGAGGCAACGTCGGCGGTATCATCGGATATTTCAACGCTCGCAAAGCCGTAGTGAGCCACAGCGCGAACCACGGCAAGGTCTACGGCAGCGGCAACGACGTAAAGGTGGGAGGCATCGCCGGACGCATGGGCTCAAACGACGAGGCTGGAACAGCATTGCCCAACAATATGGAGCTGTCCTACTCGTGCAACTTCGGCGAGGTGGGCAGCAACACCGGCAATGCCAACGTAGGCGGCCTGTTGGGATGGCAGGAGCAAGGATCGCCGGATGACGAGACCCACTATATGCTCCACAACTGCTACAACATGGGCATTGTGCCAACCAACCAGGATTCCGACAATGGCGGCGTGCTTGGCTGCATCGATCATCTGGGCGAAGTGCAGAATTGCTACAACGCCAAGAAGGTGTCGCATGGCAATGGAATAATAGGCACGCACAAGGGCGGAAGCATCTTCTACCACCACAACCTGTATGTGCTCGAGGATTCGGGCAAATACTGGTGTGCCGACAAATTCAAGGAAAGTGACAAGTCGAAAGAATCAACCTACAAGGGTTTCGACTTCACATCCGTATGGGCCGTTTCCACAAGCACCAACAACGGATTCCCGTACCTAAGAGACTGCCCGTATCAATTCAAGAAATTGGAATAAAATCCATTTTCATTCCGTGGTCAGCGACGACACCGGAGAGGTATTAAAAAACAGCAGCGGCGACAGAGTATCTTCTGCCGCCGCCGTTGTTTGTCAAGTCTGGCTAAAACATTTTTTCAGGATATTCGCCCGACGCGTGCAGCTCGGCGAATTTAGCCACCACTACCGGACGGTCGTTGGCGTAGGTCACACCAAACCATTTCGATGAGGTTTTAAGCACACGCACTGTTGCCAAGCCTCTGTTTATCATTTGGTTTACTACCGACGGGATAAAATATTCAGCCTTCGGCTTATCAATGTTCTCTTTCAGAAATTCCACAAACGCCTTCTCGCTGTAGTCGAAGTAGTCGGTCGTGAATCCCCACATGTTCATCGACACCGGAGTCTCAGGCGCGAGTTTCTGCTTGTTGCCGTTCTCATCGGTAAACTCGATTGTTCCGTCGGCAGCATATCCGATGTCGGTACGCTCCACGACAGTGTCGAGGAAGCCGTTCTTCTCATGGCACACACCACGCGACACCGTTCCGCCTTCCGACATCGTGTTGCCCACTTGGAACGCCACCATGCAATAGTCGCCCTTGCGGTCGCGCGGACGAGATAGCTCGGCAGCCATCACCTCAAACGTGTTGCGGCCGTAGAAATCATCGGCGTTGATAACAGCAAACGGCTCCTTGATGGCATCCTTGCCCATTAGCACAGCGTGGTTTGTGCCCCACGGCTTTGTGCGTCCTTCCGGACAAGAAAAACCCTTCGGGAGAGCGTCGGTCGACTGGAACACCACCTCTACAGGTATGTGTCCCTGATATTTTGAAAGGATTTTCGAACGGAAATCGTCTTCAAAATCTTTACGAATCACAAATACAACCTTTCCAAATCCACTGCGTATTGCATCATAGATGGAGTAGTCCATAATTGTTTCCCCGTGAGGTCCAAGACCGTCCAATTGCTTCAACCCTCCATAACGGCTGCCCATTCCGGCAGCGAGAACAAAAAGTGTAGGTTTCATTTCTCTAAATCTTTACTTTTAAATATGTATCTTATTGTTTGTCTGTATTCTTCTCCCGGATTCAGCCTCTGCGACGGAAATTCTGGATGATTAGGAGCGTCGGGAAATCCCTGACACTCGATTGCCACTGCGTCGTAATCCTTGTAGGCGGCACCGTCCTTTCCTTCCGGACTTGAGCACGTAAGCCAATTTCCGGTGTAGACCTGCACTGCCGGCAACGTCGACTCCACTTCGAGGACACGTCCGTGTGCCAGCGGAGATTCCAGCCTTGCCACCGTCGACAGTTTTCCCGGCTGCCATCCGTCGACAGCCCAACAATGGTCGTAGCCTTTGCCGTAGGCAAGCGGTTGGAAGTCGGCATTGATGTCGCGTCCGAGCGTCTTCTTCTGAAGAAAATCCATCGGAGTGCCTTTCACGTCGGCCAATTCGCCTGTAGGCGCCAGCGAAGAGTCGGTCACGAGATAGCGCGAAGCGTTGAGCTGCAGATTGTGGTTGAGCACACAGCCGCTGTTGTGTCCGTCAAGATTGAAATAGCAGTGGTTTGTCAGATTGAGCACCGTAGGGCGGTCGGTAGTGGCAACGATGTCGAGACACAGCCCGCACGACGGCATCCACGTGTAAAGCGCCTTGACTGTCAGCGTTCCGGGATAGCCCTGGTCGCCGTCATCACTCGTGAGCGAAAACTCCACGGCATTGTCGCCCACCGTGCGGCTCTTCCATATCCTGTGGGCAAAGCCCTCACGTCCGCCGTGCAAGGCGTTCGGACCGCAGTTGCATTCAAGATGGTACTCATTGCCGTCGATTGAAAACACCCCACGGGCAATGCGGTTGGCATAACGCCCTATAAACTTTCCGGCATTCGGGTCGTCGTGGCAATATGTTTCAGCCGACTGATAGCCGGTGACCACATCCCTATACTCGCCGTTCCCGTCAGGGACCGACAAAGCCACAACACCGGCACCCAGCGCCGACAGCACCACCGAGCCGCACTCGTCATCACAGATGGTGAAATACGCCACCTCTCCGAGCGAAGTCATATAGATGTCTTTTTTTATTGTTGTTGCCATTGTCGTATGATTCCGATTTTGCAAAATTCGGATTTTTCTGCGAGAATGGCAATTATTATCGGCACAAATACACACAAAAACAAAAAAGGGAAAACGATTATGATTTATTTTCACATTTATTTTCCATAAAATTACACTTTGAGCAGCAACCATTTATTACCAAAATCACGGATTGAACAACACATTTTGCTGAATTGCCCAAAACTTTTCTCAACATTCATTGTTTATACAATAAAATCATACTAACTTACATCAAAAACCTGAATATTATGAAGAAGTTTTTCATCGCTACAATTCTTGCAGTCGCTGCCGTTCTTCCGGCATCAGCACAAGTACGTTCACTCGACATGAAAGCAAATCTGCGCAGCGACTTCGGTCTTGGCATCGGTGTGACATTCCAGCTGCCGCGCAACTTTGAGTTCGCCCCGTCGCTCAACTATTATTTCAACGACAGCAACACGCTGACCATCGACGGCGACTTCCGCTATCGTTTCGAGCTGCCACGCAACTTCTCGCTCTACCCAATCCTCGGTCCGGTGTTCTTCCACGCCGAAGACTATAACAAAGTGGGTGTCGACATCGGTCTTGGATTCGCATACGACATCAATTCACACTGGGCTATCGGAGCTGAAGGCAAATACCAATATGTCGACGATTGGGACGATGCGTATCTGTCGTTCTGCGCTTCTTACAAATTCTAAGACATAATGAAAATCTGCATTTTAGACGGATATTCCCTCAACCCGGGCGACCTTGATTGGTCGCCCGTTGAGCGTTTGGGCGACGTGACGCTTTTCGACCGCACACCAGCCGACAAAATCGTGGAGCGCGCAGCCGACGCCGATATCGTGCTGACCAACAAAGTGCCTTTCAGCGCCGACACGCTGCGACAACTGCCACGACTACGCTTCATCTGCGTGCTCGCCACAGGCTACAACATCATCGACACCGAGGCGGCAGCACGCCAAGGCGTGGTGGTTGCCAACATCCCCGCCTACAGCACCATGTCGGTGGCACAGATGGCCTTCGCCCACATTCTCAACATCACAAACCACGTGGCTTCATACGCACGCGAGGTTGCCGACGGCAAATGGACAAACTGCCCCGACTTCTGTTTCTGGGACAGTGCGCTGACAGAACTGGCAGGCAAGACAATGGGTATTGTCGGACTCGGCAACACCGGAATGGCGACAGCGCGCATAGCCGTTGCAATGGGAATGAAGGTGGTGGCGCTGACATCGAAAAGCGCCGACACGCTGCCTGAAGGAATCACGCCGGCACCGCTCGACGATGTGCTTGCCTCAGCCGACGTGGTCAGCCTTCACTGCCCACTCACGCCGTCGACACGTCATCTCATCAATGCCGCATCCATCGCCAAGATGAAACCATCTGCTATTCTGATCAACACCGGACGCGGTCCGCTTGTCGACGAGCAGGCTGTCGCCGATGCGCTCAACGGCGGGCGTCTGGCAGCATTCGGCGCCGATGTGCTGTCGCAGGAGCCACCCCGCGGCGACAATCCTCTGCTCTCCGCGCGCAATTGCTTCCTGACACCCCACATCGCATGGGCCACCCTCGAGGCATGTACGCGCCTGATGAGCACAGCCACAGAAAACGTGCGCCAATTCATTGCGGGAGAACCAGTTGCAAACCGCGTGAACTAACAGTCATAAAAGGAATAATAAGTGACAAAAATCAAAGTCGCCTATTATTCCTTTTATTTTCAATAATATACACCTTAAAGCAGACAACGAGCTGCTATGTTTAACAAATATTAACCTTGTAAATTATAACGCCTTGTTGTTTTTTTAAAACAAATATTCTACCTTAGTACCCGATTTACAAAAAATCTAATAGCGACCCAAATGAATAAGCGAGTAGGCATATTAATGCTTCTCTTTGGTATGTTTTTAATCCCAAACGCACATACCAACATCACAGAAATCGACATTGACTTCCAAGTGGGGAAGTGCAATGTTGACACTGCGTATAGCGACAATGCCCGTCAACTCGCAAATCTCGAAAAAACGATCCAATACGTAAACAGCCATCCCAATGTGCGCATTGAGAGGCTAACAATCAGTGGCTATGCCTCGCCCGAAGGACCTGCTGTAAAAAACAAGCAGCTTGGCGAAACCCGTGCCAACGCGTTGGAGCAATACATCCGTTCGCGCATTGACATTGCCGACTCGCTGGTGGTGCGATTGCCGGCGACGATTCCATGGGACATGCTGAAAGCAGAAATCCGCACATCGCAAGAGCCTGGCTACAACGAGATTGACCGCGTGCTGCACTCCGACTCCACCGTAATCGAGTATCTTCCCGGACGATGGGCAGACCGCCGCGCCTTCGAGATTCAACGGCAGAAGGCATACAAGACACTGAACCGCAACGTGTTTCCTTCGATGCGGAGCGCGAAGGCACAGATTACGACAACCGAATCTGTACCCGATGGAGAAATCGCATTGCCGACGGCAGACTACGACCTGTCGGGAATCAGCGTACCGGCGGTTGACATCCCCAACACAGAGACTGGAGACAACGGAGAATGGACACGCGGACTTTACCTGAAAACAAATGCCGTAGGATGGGCAATGCTCATCTCCAACATCGCCGTGGAAGTGGACATCAACAAGTATTGGAGCGTGACGCTGCCCGTCTACTACTCGGCACTCAACTACTTTACGCGCACACGCAAACTGCGCACACTCGCCTTCCAGCCCGAAGTGCGCTGGTGGTTTGCTCCCAAATGGTTTGTGGGCGCACATTTCGGCGTGGCACAGTACAACTATGCCCTATCATCGTCGGAATGGCGCTATCAAGACCATAACGGCAACACCCCGGCACTTGGCGGAGGCCTGAGTTTAGGCTGGCGCACACCGCTCGGCAAGAGCAAGCACTGGATGATGGAGCTCACCGCCGGCGCCGGATGCTACAGACTGAAGTACGACACATTCCACAACGAAGTCAACGGCGCGATGGTCAGCACCACAAGCCGCACATTCTTCGGAGTGGACAATGCCGCAGTGACGTTTATCTATCGTTTCGACCTTAAACGCAAGAGAAGATGAAACGATCAGCCCTGACATATTGCATTTTGAGCCTGTTCGCCATTTTGGGCTTCTCGGCATGCGACGTGCACGAGTTTCCTGACATGCCGGAGCGACGCCCGTATGAACTTGTGCTCGACTTCACCAACGCCATCGACATGGGCTTCTATCAGACCATTGACTATTCGCGCGCCTCCACCGAAGCCAGCCCGTCGGGAACGAAGACACAGACAGAAATCACCTACGACATACGCTACACCGTCAACGCCTACCGCATCGACGGCAACGAGGGCAACCGACTGTCGGACACCACCATCGTGGTCTGCAACAGCGACCTTGAAAATATGAACCACACCCTGCGGCTCAACCTTCGCCCTGGCAAATACCGCTTCCTCGTGTGGGCAGACTATGTGGTCCACGGCACGAAAACCGACCTCTATTACAACACGTCAAACTTCGAGGAGATAATCCTCGCCGACCGTCAGAACCATACAGGCTCAACCGACCGCCGCGACGCATTCCGCGGAGAGAAAGAAGCAGAGGTGTACGACAACCCGGAGTTGACATCAAGCACCACCCGGTCGACCGCCGTAAACCGCGTAGTGGTTGAAATGGAACGACCGTTGGCAAAGTTCAAATTCATCTCCCACGACATCGTCAAGTTTCTCAGCTACGTGCTCCAGCAACGTGCCATCCGCCAGAAAGAAGCGGAAATGAAGGCACAGCAAGGAGTGTCGCCAGAGTCTGCCGACCCAAAGGCCGACCCCAAAGCCGACATCAAGAACATCAACACAAACGACTTCCGCGTAGTGTTCCGCTATCAAGGCTTCATGCCGTGCTCATTCAATATGTTTACCAACAAGCCAGCCGACTCCTGGACAGGCGTCGCGTTCGACAGCACGATGCAGCGGCTTAGCGACACGGAGGTGGAACTTGGATTCGACTATGTGTTTGTCAACGGCGGAGAGTCGACGGTGCCTGTTTCGGTGGAGGTTTACGACACCGACGGAACGCTGCTGTCGAGCACGCTGCCAATCGATGTGCCAGTGGTGCGCAACAAGCTCACCGTGGTGCGCGGCAATTTCCTCTCGTCGAAAGCTTCGGGAGGCGTAAGCATCAATACGGAATTCGACGGCGAATACAATCTTGAAATCAGATAAAAAAAGAAACAAACAATTTAATATTAACTTTATAATTTTTCTATGAAAAAGGTATTATTTTCAACCGTTGCCATGTCGGCATTGATGCTGATGGCAACATCATGCGCCGATGACCAGACATCGGATTTGAAGGCCGGCGCTGAAAGCACTGTGACAATCACAGCCCAGCTGCCTGGCGACATGGGCACCCGTGCATTTGCCGACGGCACAAAAGCCACCGAGCTGCACTATGCCGTCTATGAAAAAGGCACAACGACAAGACTTGCAGTCTGCAAAAAAGCCGACGGCACTAAGGGACAACTCGAGGGCACAGCCACAATGACAGGTCTGCAAACCACCATCTCCTTGCAGCTGACCACAGGCAAGGAATACGACTTCGTATTCTGGGCCGACGCTCCTGGCGACAACGTTTACTCATTCAACTCTGAAAACCAGACTGTAACCGTCAACTACGCCAATGCCGAAAACAACACCGACAATCTTGACGCATTCTTCGGTCAGAAGAAAGCGCTGAAGGTTAACGGCAACATAAGCATTTCGCAGGAGCTCCGCCGTCCGTTCGCACAGATCAACATCGGAACAGACGACTTTGACGCAGCGGCAGCTGCCGGCTACACCGTTTCAGAGTCGACCATCGGAGTGGCAACATACAAGACGCTCAACCTTCTCTCAGAAGAGGTCAGCGACCCTGTCACTGCGACATTCGTAAAGAAACCGATTCCTACAGAGGACTCTAAATTTTCAATAAACAGCAAGGATTACAAATATCTGTCGATGTCGTACGTGCTCGTGCCGAAGGACAAAGAAACTGTCGACATCGCGTTTGACTACACGCTGACAAACCGCACGTTCACCAACGTGCCTGTGCAACGCAACTACCGCACAAACATCTACGGCTCGTTGCTCACCAACACAGCCGACTTCAACGTTGTAATCGCTCCGGAATTCAACGACCCAGACAACAACTATGAGGTGCTCAACGCAAAAGGCGTAAGCCAACTCAAAGACCTTTTGGCTTCAGGCACAGACTTGAGCAAAAAAGACGTGATCGTTGACCTCAACGGCGAGACAATGGACAGCAACATCGCGCTCAACGCCCACAGCGTTGCCGTTGAAAACGGAACAGTCGACGCCTCCCAACTGAGCGCAAAGGCAGAAGAGGGCGTAACGCTGAGAAACGTGAAATTAGCAGGCTCTTTCCCAAAAGCGTCATCAAATGCCCGCGTAATTGTTGAAACGGCAGGCGATGTTGTTGTCGACGGACTCGACTACACCGGCGCCACCGACGGCTACAATCCTCTTGAAATCAACCTACGCAACGTTGTTTCAAAGAACATAACGGTAAAGAACTGCAAATTTGCCAATTTCACAAACAACGCAATGTCGGTGTTCGGAATGGCTGAAGGCGGAGTGCTGAACATTGAAAACAACACTTTCGACTTGGGAAAAACAAGCGAGGCTGTGCGCATCAGCAACAAGACAAACACCAAATTCACTATCAACGTAAAGGATTGCTCCTACACCTATCCTTCCGACGCAACGGGACAATGGGTTGGTTTCTTCCTATTCGAGGACTACACTTCAACAGCAGCGGAAGTCAACACCGCAATGCAGTTTAAGAACCTTACAATCAACGTTGACAATGTGACATTCGACGGCGCAAAGGTAACAGAATTGAATCTGTTCAGCGGCGCACGCAACCAATTCGCGTGCATGTGCTACGACAATTTGCAAGGCTTAATAGTAACCGACGCCACCCACTTCCCTACATTCACCTTCAAATAGACTGAACCGTAGAGAATATCAAACATAACAACACGCACCGCGCCACCGCAGCAAACGACTGTGGTGGCGCGGTTGCTTTCGCTGTAGCGCATCTCCGAAGCGCTGGCTGCCACTGAGCGCGTTGAGTTCTGACTCTGTGCAATGAAACAACAGCAACGTTGGCAGGCAATAGTCGCGGAGCGAAGCGGATGCGTGCCGGAGGAACGCTGCTACGATAGAGCCAACACTTATAACGCCATCAAGCACAGGCGGCGGGACATCTCCCGATGTCCCGCCGTCGTACATACATATCAATCAACTTTAAATCAGCAGAAGATAAACGTCCGCTCAAGCCAGTAGACCAGGATACCTGCCAGATAACCGAGCAGACACACAAACGAAATGTGGCGTAAATACCAGCCGAATGTGATTTTCTCAAGTCCCATCACCACAACGCCTGCAGCGCTGCCGATAATGAGCATGCTGCCACCCACTCCGGCACAGTAGGCAAGCAACTGCCAGAACTGACCGTCCTGTACAAACATCATCATGTCGGGGCTTGTCACGGCAGCGGCAGGGATAACGTTGTACATACCCATGCATCCAGCCACAAGCGGCACATTGTCGACAATCGACGACACCACGCCAATGGCACCTGTCACGAAATAAGCATTGCCGTTGGTGGCGTGTTCAAGCCACTGTCCGAAACTTGTAAGCACACCCACCTCGCTCAGCACAGCCACAGCCATCAGAATGCCGAGGAAAAACAGGATGGTCGACATGTCGATTTTATGAAGAATTGTAGACACGCGCTCAGTGAACGAGCCTTCCGACTCGTGTTCGTGGCGCAGGAATATTTCAGTCATCGCCCAAAGCAGACCAAGCACAAAGAGGATGCCCATAAACGGAGGCAGACCTGTGATGGAGCGGAAGAACGGCACAAACATCAAGCCGCCAACGCCAACAACAAACACCGCCACACGCTCACCATGGCCGAGCGCAGACTTGGTGAAATCCACATTGTCCTCAACTACGCCCAACTGTCCTTTGAGTTTGAACTGCAGCAGGAATGTCGGTATGACTATCGATACAAGCGACGGCAGGAACACTTCCTTAATCACACCTATCGACGTGATGTTGCCCTTGATCCAAAGCATGATGGTCGTAACGTCGCCAATCGGAGAGAAAGCACCGCCGCTGTTGGCGGCAAGGATGATGAGCGAGGCATAGATAAGCCTGTCGTTGCGCTCCTGCACGAGTTTGCGGAGCACCATAATCATCACGATGCTCGTGGTCAGGTTGTCGAGCACGGCAGAGAGAATAAATGTGATCAGCACAATGCGCCACAACAGCGAACGCTTGCTACGGGTGCGCAGACGGTCGCGCACAAAAACAAAGCCACCGTTGGTGTCGACAGTCTCGACAATGGTCATCGCTCCCATCAAGAAGAACAGAATCTCACACGCATCGCCGAGATGCTCAAGCAGCACGCCCTGCGTCACAAACTGTCGCGCGGCAACATCGGAGTCGTCAAGATGGAATGCCGAAAAGAACCGGGCAAAATCATCGGCATGGAACTCTGCCACATAGTCTGGGCAGCCAATCATATACAGCGACCAACAAATTGCACACATCAACAAGGCGGTCGCAGTCTTGTTGATTTTAAGTCCGCTCTCAAGAGCGATACAGCCGTAACCAATCAGAAATACGGCTACAATAACAATGGTTAAGAACATAATATCTACAAAAAAGGGCTTTAAAAAATAGTTTAGTTTTTGCGGTCGTAAAATTATGGAAATTTTTCCGTTATGTATAAAATTTTTTTATGTTTAAAAACACATTTCACCGCCACACTTGCATATCCGGCACAAAACGAGTAATTTCGCACACTGAAATGAAAAAAGAAGAAGAAGTCACTATGCTGCAAATCGGAAATGCACTGGTCAGCCTCGACCTTATCGAACAGTTTTTCTGCTGCGATCTCGACAAATGCCTCGGCGAATGCTGTATCGAAGGCGATGCCGGCGCTCCTATCACCAAAGAGGAATATGCCAAGATAAAGGAAATACTGCCCGAGGTGTGGGACGACCTGCTGCCGGCTGCCAAACGCGTGATTGAGGAACAGGGCGTGGGCTACGTCGACGAGGAAGGCGACTTGGTGACATCGATTGTCGACGGGCGCAACTGTGTGTTTACGTGCTATGGCGAGAACGGTATGTGTCTCTGCGCCATCGAGAAGGCATACCGTGCTGGAAAAATCGACTTCTACAAGCCAATCTCATGCCATCTCTACCCTGCCCGCCTTCAGGAATTTCCCGACTTCACCGCCGTCAACTACCATCGTTGGAAAATCTGCAAATGCGCGGAAGTGATGGGCAGAAAAAACCACGTGCGGCTGTATCAGTTTCTTGAGGGTCCGCTGACGCGCCGCTTCGGCAAGGAATGGTACGACGAGCTGCGCACCGCCTGCGAGGCCTATCTCGAAGAATACGGAGAGTAAGCATTCACTTTTTTTCATTTTTTGTCTGTATTTCTGTTTGCCATAAAAGAAATTAGACGTATCTTTGCATCGTGATTGAGGGAAGCATAATCAATCACCATTACTCGCTACGCTTCCCGCAGTCATCCACTCTTTAATTTTCTCAAAAAAAAGATTTTCAGAACAGTCACGTGCGCACAACGGCGCGACGTAGATTCAAAATGTAATACATCTTACATATATGTACAACTTACAGGACTTAAATGCAGCCTCTCCAGAAGAACTGCTCGAGATTGCCAAAACATTCGACATCAAGAAAGCCGACAAAATGGCCCAGCAAGACTTGATTTTCACAATCCTCGACGAGCAGGCGATAAACCGCGCCAAAGAATCGGCTTCGAAATCGGAGGCTAAAAAACCAAAAACAAAAGCCAAGAAAAAAACAGCCGAGCCAAAAAGCGATGACAACGCAGAGGCTACGGCTGTAAAGACTGCCGCCAAAAAGGCTGAGCCTAAGAAAAACAGCAAAAAGAAGGAGGCAGAGCCTGCCGCAGAGACCGCTCAGGCGGAAGAGCCCAAAGAGGAGAAACCGGCAGCAAAGAAAACCACGGCAAAGCGCACATCCAAGAAAAAGGAGGCTGAGCCTGCCGCCGACATGACAGCTCCGGCTGCCGAGGTTGTCGTGGCTCCAGCAGCCGAGGCCGAAGCCCCTGCTGAAAACGTGGAGACAGCCGTAAAACAGGAAGAGGAACCGACAGAGACGGAAAACGCCGCTCCTGAAGCCGAAACGCCACAACAGGCAGAACCGGCAGAACCAGCAGAAGAAAAACCTGCCGAACAGCAAAAGAAAAACGACATCGGATTCAGCTCGTTCTTCCCGTTCAGCGGCGGACAGAAATTCGTGCCCCGCTCTCAACGCCAGCAGCAAGACCAGCAACAACAGCAACAGCCTGCCGAAGACGAAGTTGCGGCATTCCAGGCTGAACCTAAACAGCAACAGCCACAACAGCAACAGAAAAACCAGAAGGCAAACCGCCGCCAGCAGCAACAACAGCAACGCGCGGCAAAACAGCAGCAGCGCCAACAGCCTCAACAGCCGCTCTACGACTTTGAAGGCATCGTGAAAGGCGCAGGCGTGCTGGAAGTGATGCCAGACGGCTACGGATTCCTCCGCTCCTCCGACTACAACTACCTGTCGTCGCCCGACGACATCTACGTGTCGCAGTCGCAAATCAAGCAAAACGGCTTGAAGACAGGCGACGTGGTGGAAGGCAACATCCGTCCGCCGAAAGAAGGTGAAAAATTCTTCCCTCTCTGCAGCGTAGACTCAATCAACGGGCGCACCACAGAATTCGTGCGCGACCGCGTGCCTTTCGAACACCTTGTGCCATTGTTCCCCGACGAGAAGTTTGACCTGACATCGGGACGCACCACCTGCAACATCTCGACACGCATCGTCGACATGTTCTCTCCTATCGGCAAAGGTCAGCGCGGACTTATCGTGGCACCCCCGAAAACCGGTAAGACAATCCTGCTTAAAGATATTGCCAACGCAATCTCGGAAAACCATCCGGAAACATACATGATTATCCTGCTCATCGACGAGCGTCCGGAGGAGGTAACCGACATGGCACGAAGCGTGAATGCGGAAGTAATCGCATCCACATTCGACGAACCGGCCGAACGCCACGTAAAGATTGCCGGACTGGTGCTTGAAAAGGCGAAACGCATGGTTGAGTGCGGACACGACGTAGTAATCCTGCTCGACTCAATCACACGTCTGGCACGCGCCTACAACACCGTGTCGCCGGCATCGGGCAAAATCCTCACCGGTGGTATCGACGCCAACGCGCTGCAAAAGCCAAAACGCTTCTTCGGCGCCGCACGAAACATTGAAAACGGCGGATCGCTCACAATCATCGCAACCGCACTTATCGAGACAGGTTCGAAGATGGACGAGGTGATTTTCGAAGAGTTCAAGGGCACCGGCAACATGGAGCTGCAGCTCGACCGCAAGCTGTCGAACAAACGCATCTTCCCTGCCGTCGACATCATCTCGTCGAGCACCCGACGCGACGACCTGCTCCTCAGCCAGGACACCATCAACCGCATGTGGATTCTCCGCCGGTTCCTCTCCGACCGCACTCCTATCGAGGCAATGGAGTTTATCAAGGACCGTATGGAGAAAACCCGCAGCAACGAGGAGCTGCTCCTGACAATGAACGACTAACTCTCGTCGACAACCCCACACACATACCGGCGACAACCGACAATGGTTGTCGCCGGTATTGTTTTTATAGCGATGCTGCATAGAAAACACAAGAATTTACGACGCGCATTACGCAAAAGAGGATTTTAGGATTGCATTTTTTTTGCGTAACTTTACGGCAACAAAAACACTGACACAATGGCAATATCACTCTGCACACTATCAACAATGGCTATGCTCGACCTTGCCGCCGCGGCTTCGCAGGCATGGCTGCCGATGCTTGTCGGCACTTACACCGACACCGACAGCAAAGGCATCTATCAATATCGCGTCAACCAAGAAAGCGGAACGGCAGAACTCACCGCCGTCACTCCGGCGCGCAACCCGTCGTTTGTGATTTTCTCCGACAACGGCGACAACGTCTATGCCGTCGACGAGTCGGGCACCGACGACGACGCCCTTGCAGCATTCCGCTATGAAGGCATCGACAAGCCATTGACCCGCATCAACGCCGTGGCGACGGGCGGCAAAGCGCCGTGCAACATCTTCCAGACAAAAAATCTGATCTACACCGCCAACTATACGGGCGGAAGCATCACGGAGTTCAGACTTGCCGACGACGGAAGCATCAAGAAAGCCAACAAGGTGATGACGTTTTCGCTCACAGGCAAGGCTCCCGACAAAACAAGGCAGCAGTCAGCCCATCTCCACTGCGTCACCGCCGACCCCTACGAATGGCGCGCATTCGCCTGCGACCTCGGCAACGACTGCATCTACTCGCTCAAGCCCAACGCCGCATGCGACGGGCTTGAAGTGGACAGCACCATATATGTAGCAGCCGGCTCCGGACCACGCCACCTCACGTTTGACGACGAAGGCCGCTATGCCTACCTCATCACTGAACTGTCGGGCGAAGTGATGGTGTTCAGCCACCACGAAGGCCGGCTGGCACAAATTCAAACCGTCACCGCCGACGACCGCCATGCCCGCGGCAGCGCCGACATCCATCTGTCGCCCGACGGACGCTTCCTCTACGCGTCAAACCGTCTGCAAGGCGACGGCATAGCCATCTTCCGCGTAGACAAAGAAAGCGGGATGCTCACACGCACGGGCTACCAGCCCACAGCGCGGCATCCACGCAATTTTGCCATAACTCCCAACGGCAGCTTCCTGCTTTGTGCCTGCCGAGACGCTGACATCATCCAAGTGTTTGCAATCGACCCCGACACCGGTATGCTCTCCGACACCAGCCACGACATCCACGTGCCCCACCCCGTGTGCATAGCCATCGGCTCAAAATAAAGTCACAGCAAATAATTCAACATTCAACAATGCCAACAAACAAGAAATGTTCATGCTGAATGAGCACATCAAAAACATTAAAAATGAAATAACTGAATACAAGAAGGCGATGGATGATGACTTCACATTCAAAGAAGAAAAGGGAGACCAAGCAGGTGGACCAGAAACAAGCAAGGTGGACCGGAAAAGTGGACCAGAAACACGGAATGCCATCTTACGTCTTATATCCGAGAACGCAAGCATCACTTCACGCGAAATGGCTAACAAATTGGGCGTCAACAGGAGCGCCGTGTCTAAGCATCTTAAGAAAATGCAAGACAACGACATCATTCACCGTGAGGGTCCACAGAAGTCCGGGCATTGGGTGATTATACGACAGGATACGGATTTAGCATGAAGTTCACGACAAACAGTTTGCCGAGAGACATATTGGTTGTGGCAGCTATAACCAAGTCAAGTCAATTGAATAATCGGCCGTTGGAATTTCTCAGTGTCGTATGGCAACGAGTGATTCCAATGGCCGATTTGGGATAGAAGAAGAGACGGTTAGCGGCTTCTGACGAAATTAAGGAAACGGTTGAGTCCGTCGAGCATCACGCTGCGCGGACAAGCGATGTTCCACCGCATGTAGCCTTCGCCTTCGGCACCATACATTGTGCCGGCATTGAGCCATAGGCGGGCGTCGTCCAGAAGAGCATGCTCAAGCGCATCCGACGGCATGCCGAGACAGCTGCAGTCCATCCACACCAGATATGTGCCCTCAAGACGCGTTATAGGAAATTCCGGCAGCTCACGTCGGCAGAACTCCGCCATAGCCTCATAGTTGCCATGCAGATAGTCAACCAGCTGGTTGAGCCACTCTTCCCCTTCGTTGTAGGCAGCGATTGTCGCCGCCACGCCAAACGGATTCACGTCGCACACCTCGTTGATGTTTATCGCCTTGTCGATACGGCTTCGCAGGTCGTTGTCGAACGCCACGATATTTGCAATCTGCAGTCCGGCGATGTTGAAAGCCTTGCTCGGCGACAAACACGTCACCGACCGGTGCAGGAAAGCGTCCGACAGCGACGCAAAAGGCGTGTATTTGAACCCTTGATACACCAGTTCGCAGTGAATCTCATCAGCGACCACCGTCACGCCGTTGCGCAGACAGATGTTGCCAAGCCGCGTCAGCTCGTCAGGAGTCCAGACGCGTCCAGCCGGATTGTGGGGATTGCAGAGCAGCATCACTTTGGCGCGCGGGTCGGCGGCACAACGCTCAAGAGCGTCGAAATCCATCTCATAGGTGTCGGCGGTGCGGCGCAGAGGATTGCTCACAATCTCGCAGCCGTTGTTGCGTATCAACGAGAAGAAGCAGTTGTAGACTGGAGTCTGCACAATCACCTTGTCGCCCGGCACGGTCAGAGCCTTTATCACCGCCGATACCGCCGGCACCACTCCAGATGTGTAGATTATCCATTCGCGGTCGATGTCCCATCCATGCCTCCGGCTGAACCACGATGTTACGGCATCGTAGTAGGCGTCGGGCACACGGGTGTAGCCAAAGATTCCGTGCGCCACGCGTTTCTGCAGCGCGTCGATGATGGCAGGCGCCGTACGGAAGTCCATGTCAGCCACCCACATAGGCAGCACGCCCTCGGGAGCGCTATCCCACTTGTAAGAGTTTGTGGCGCGCCGGTCGATAGTCTTGTCGAAGTCGTATTTCATACAGGCAATTATTTTTTGTTTCGTTCAATCAGCAGGCAGTCGGCCGGCATCTTGATGTTGCCGTCGAGCACCACATCGCCGAGGCAGTCAGCCTCGATGCGTCCGCTGCGCGGATTTTTCACGCCTCCTATGCTTCCTTTTATTGTTGCGTTCACGGAACTGTACTCGAAAGCGCGGTCGCAAGCCGGATCAAACGTGCAATTCTCAAGCACCAGATTCTCGGCATAACAGAGCGGTTGTTCGCCAGAGATGTGGCAGTTGACAAGGCGCAGGTTGCGCGAATGCCATCCCAGATACTCGCCATTGAGTTCCGAATCGTAGATGGTCACATTCTCCACCTCCCAGAACGCATCTTTGGTTGTGATTTTCGCGTTGCGCACCACTACGTTGCTCACATATTGGAACACGTATTTGGAGTCAGACACCAAGCCGTCGATTTCGATGTCGCTGCTGAACATGAAAGGATACGTTCCTCCTTGCAGCCGCAAGTTCTTAGCACGTATGCCCTTGCATCGCCAGAACGTCTCGTCGGCATCGGTCATCACCACGTTCTCAATGTCGATGTCGTGCATCTCGCGAAACATTTTCGGCGCGTCGATGTGCGTGTCGGTCATCCGCAGATGGTCGCTATACCACAGTGCAGAGCGTCCGCCCACATCGAAATGGCAACGGTCAATCACGAACCCGTGCACATGCCAGAACGGATAGTTGCCCTCTAAACGGCAATTTGTCGCCTTGATGTTGCTGCACTCCTTTATCGCCGACTCGCCTTCGCGTATCACCACATTGTCGAGGTGCAGGTTGTGCGACTCAAACAACGGGCGCTCGCCACCGAATTCCTTATCTTTTATAAGTTCCATAACTGTGTTTTTTAATGTTCTATGCTGTCTGCAAATTTACGTGTTTTTCCGCAAAGCCCACCTATCCGAATTACCGAACTTTCAACCTTTTTTACCCCTTTATACGGCCTTCATCCAGCGTCGGCGCCACAAATGTACAAGGAAGATGGCGCCACGGAACGTCAGCTCAACACACATGGCAATCCACACACCGCGCAGTCCCATTGTTGGAGCAAGCCATGCAGCCATCGTAAGGCGCACAGCCCAGATGCTCAGGAAGTTCATCAGGCAAGGCTTCAGCGTGTCGGCGGCACCGACACAAACGCCATACGCCACAATCGACGCGGCAAACATCGGCTCGGCAAACGCCTCGATGCGCAACGCCATTACTCCAAGCCGGCGTATCTCGTCAACAGGCGTCATCAGCCCGATAATCTCGGGAGCAGCGACATACATAAGCACACCCATCACCGCCATCACCGCCATGCCCATTCCGACAGTGATTTTAGCGAAGCTCCAAGTCAGGTCGCGACGGCGCGCACCGACACTCTGCCCCACAAGCGTGGTGGCAGCCTCAGCAATGCCATAGCCTGGCATATAGCAAAGGCTCTCGGCTGTGATGGCAAACGAGTTGGCAGCGATGGAGCACACACCCAGCGGCGCGACAATGGTGGTTATCGCAATCTGCGCACTGCATATCACCCCATGCTCCAAACCCATCGGGAAACCGATTTTAACCGCCTTTCTGAGCGTGTCGGCTATCGACTGTCTCCATCCGCGCAGCCCTGCAAGCCGCAGATGTGACGTGCCGTGGCGCAGATACCACAACAGCCAAGCCACGACCACCGTTTCGGCAAGCACCGTGCCAAGAGCCGCACCCTCAACACCAAGTCCTGCACCTGGGAGAAACACATCGAATCCAGCCACAGAGACCGTATGCGAAGGAAAAATCAGCAGAAAGTTAAACACCACATCAAGGGCGCACATAGCCACTCCCGCCATGCTCGGCACGTGCATATTGCCGCTGCACCGCAGCATGCCGCCGGCAAGAAACTGCATCTGAAGCGCTGGAAGAAACAAGGATATTATCAGGAAATAAGTCGACGCATCGCGATGTATCGACTCGGAGCCGCCAAGCCAAACAGGCAAACTACTGCTGATGCCGGCACCGATGGATGCAAGCAGAAGGCTGAACGCCAACACCGCCACCACCGACTGCCGCAACACGCGCTGCGCGCCTTCCCAGTCGCCGGCACCGATGCGGTGGGCAACCTGCACCGAAAAACCCGAAGCCGCGGCACTCAGCAGTCCGCCGAAGAGCCATGTGGTTGTCGACACCAAGCCTATCGCCGCCGAGGCCTCAGCGCCGAGGCTTCCAACCATCGATGCGTCGATATACTGCATCACTATCGACGACAACTGCGCCACAACCGCCGGCACACTCAGCATCACCGCCAAGCGCACCTTCTGTCCAGCCGACATAGTCCGACCTTCGCGGATCATCGCCAGCAACCTGTCTGCCTCAGTCTTTATTCTCATAATTCAAAGTGCAAAATTAATCAAAATTTCCGGACCGGTTTTCTGGCATCAATCAGCCCCAGCTTTTCAAGCCTCATAATTATCGCCGTTTGGCTGCGCCCCATCTTCTGCGAGATTTCACGGAAGCCCATTCCGCCACAATAAAGTTTATATAATTTTCTGTCGTCAGCCCTTGTCCAGCGATTGCCGGCATTTGGATGCGGTTCAATTGGCTTGTCCGCAAGGCGTTCAGGCGATATGCACTCCAAAACAAAAACCGACGGCTTGCTTTTGTCATACATCACAATTGTCCGTACCTTCGCCCGTGTCATCGCCACATAAAACAAGCGTCGCTCCTCGCCAAACAAATAACCGTCACTGTCGCTCATCACGAAGCCAAGCACGGGGTCGTCGGCAATAGTCGACGGAAAACCGAAACTACCGTTGTTGCAGTTCAACAGCACCACATAGTCAGCCTCCAAGCCTTTCGAACGATGCATGGTAAGAAACTCCACCTCACGTCCGCAAATCGTATAAAAAAGAGAATTGCCACTACGTCTCTGCCGGAAGTTTTTAGCCAGCAAATAATCGTCATAAGTGTATCGTCCAAGCAAAAACACGGACTTTCCCAAAGGAATCTCCGTCACAATTCGCTCAAGAGCGCCCACGGCATCTCCCCTACTGTATTCACGAAACACGATCTCTGTTTTTGCGTCCGATGAAAACGGATGAATGTTTTTCCTTATCTGAGCAGGGTTACGCTGAATGAACGCCGCCGATTTTTCCACGAGCGGATTTCCGAAACGATATGTAGTCTCAATCTTGTTTAAATCCGTTTTTCCGAAATATTGGTCGAAATGACAAAAGAGATTCATGTCGCTGCCCGAGAAGCGATAGATAGACTGCCAATCGTCACCGACACAATACAGTTGCGCCTGCGGATTGCCACGGCGCAACGCCAACAGGAAGTTATAGCGGTCCATCGAGATATCCTGAAACTCATCGACGATGATACAGTCATAATTTCCTCCGCCATTAGCATTGCACAATGCCGTTGCACCAACAATCAAGTCTGTGAAATCCACCTTTCCCTCGCTTCTCAATATTTCATTGTAGCGCACAACAACCGGTTCCAACACCTTTCCAACAATAAAACGGCTGCGCTTGTCGCCTATTTGCGCGACATCAGCGGCAACGTCAGCCATCGACCGGCAGCTTGTCTTCAGCAAGGTGGCAAACGTGGCGGTCAAGCGGATAAACACCTTCTCGCGCATACTGTTTTCCGGCAGAATTCTGTCGAAAAGCTCATCGCTCCGCACCTCCCGAATCGGGACACCCGCGGCGACAAGTTCGCGTTTCAGCCTTTGGCGCGCTTTCTCATAGGCAAAGTCAGCGCTCGACAGTTCAATCAGACGTGTGCCAAATTTTTTATGCACCTCGCGTTTCCACGTAATCCCGTCATTATAGCGTTCGTTGGCCTCTTCATAAGTCAATCCACGGTCTTTGGCAAACCACGTAGGCACCATACCATGCTCATCGACGCCAAAATGTTCCAGATAGAGTCTGCACGGCTTTCCGCCGTCCATATAGTGAATCGAGAAGTCGGGACGATACTGCACGTGGCGCTCATCAGCCACCTGATGCTCATACGGCTCCTCATATCGGAAATCCACACCAAGCGACGTCAGCAAAAAGCAGATTTTCTTCTCCTCGCCACTGCGCACATGAACTTCGTTTCCGTCCATGTCGGGAAACAGCGCACAATACCGTCTGTCGGTGCTCTCGCCCAACTGCAACCTACGGACATTCTTTGATTTCTCGTCCTCGTCAAGCTCCATCAAGTCGGAATAGTCAGCAAAATATTCCACCAGACATTTCCTATAGTCGGCATTATTGGCAAGTTCCCTATAGATTCGCACAAAAACAGCATCAGTATTGTCGCATATAGACGGCTTGCATTTAGATTGGGCAGAAATAATATCAAGCGCCAACTTGTGGAAAGTGTATCCGCGCAGGCCAGGATGCGGCATTCTCTCCGTCAACTCGGTCGCTGCCTTGTGTGTATAACTGATAAGCAGAATTCTTTCAGGTCGAATGTGCTTTTTCTGAATAAGATACTCCACCTTGCCCACGATTGACGACGTCTTGCCGCTACCAGCACTGCTAACCACCAGGCAGTTCTGCTCCTCCGACACGATTGAACGCCTCTGCTGATTGTCGAGAGGATATGCGAGAACGGTGTCAAAAAAAGCCTTATGCTCCCGCAATTTGTCGTCTTTAAAGCGATCGTTGTGAGCATCCACAATGCTGTGGAGATTCTCAAAATCATCCTTGAATTTTGCTATGGAAGGATTGTGAGACATCAGAATCCGGCTTCTTCTTTCAACATCACACACCCTATTATAAACATCAAGCATCGACGACTTCAACTCTTCACACAGGATGGCGTCAACATATCGTCCAGAGTACTCACTGTCTACATACTTCTCCAAATCCGAAACATGCAACCGCTCTGCCACAATTTCTGCTACGGCTTTCTGACGACGGGAATGCACCTGTCGGAAAATCATCAATGCGGCAAACACCGCCAACATCACAGACAAAGCAATCAACATAGACAAGAAGTTTTGATATATTCAAAGTGCAAAATTAATCTTTCATATCCATTCTTTCAACTTTATGCACTATCTTTGTATAAGCATAGAAGACAGAAAAAGATTTATCAATATGGCTGGAATAGGAAAGACCAACGTGGCGCGTCTGCTTGACCGCGCCAAAATAAAATACGAGCTTGTGCCTTACGAAGTCGACGAAACCGACCTTGGCGCACAGCATATCGCCGACCAACTCGGCGAAGACATTCAGCAAGTGTTCAAGACACTTGTGCTGACAGGCGACAAGGTCAAACATTTTGTTTGCGTGGTGCCGGGATGCTGCGAGGTAGACCTCAAGAAAGCAGCGAAGGTGTCGGGCAACAAGAAGGCGGAGATGCTCCACATGAAGGATCTGCTGCCAACCACCGGCTATATCCGCGGAGGATGCTCGCCAATCGGTATGAAAAAACCGTTTCCCACGTTTTTCCACCGTTCGTGTCTTGATTTCAACTTCATCTATGTGAGCGCCGGTGTGCGCGGACTGCAACTGAAAATCGACCCCAAGGATTTGATTGAATATGTCGGGGCTTCAACAGCCGACATTATTGTCACACCTAAAGACGAGGATCTCAACGATGAACACATTTGGTAAGATTTTCCGGCTGACGTCGTTCGGCGAGTCGCACGGGACTGCCGTGGGCGGCGTTGTCGACGGTATGCCCGCAGGCATTGCAGTCAACCTCGACCGTGTGCAGCACGAACTCGACCGCCGCCGTCCGGGGCAGTCGGCAATCGTCACGCCACGGAAAGAGTCAGACCGCGTAGAAGTGCTGTCGGGACTGTTTGAGGGCGTGACAACGGGCACCCCCATAGGGTTCGAGGTGAGAAACGCCGACCACCACTCAGCCGACTACGGCAACATCCGACAGACGTTCCGTCCGTCGCACGCCGACTACACATACACCGAAAAATACGGGCTGCGCGACCATCGCGGCGGCGGACGCTCGAGCGCGCGCGAGACTATTGCCCGTGTCGTTGCCGGAGCATTCGCACGCCAAGCATTGGATCAACTCGGCATCTCCATCTACGCCTACACTTCGCAGGTGGGCGACATCAGCCTCGACCCCGACTACCGCAAATACGACCCAGCGCTGGTGGAAACCAACGCCGTGCGCTGCCCCGACCCCGAAACGGCGGCAAGGATGTACGACCTCATCGACAAGGTGAGACGCGAAGGCGACACCATAGGCGGCACGGTGACCTGTGTGGTCAAAGGAGTGCCGACAGGACTCGGCGAACCCGTATTTGACAAGCTGCATGCCCGACTGGCATACGCCATGATGGGCATAAACGCCGCCAAAGGCTTTGAGTATGGAATGGGATTCGACGGTGTCGGCAACCGAGGAAGCATGATGAACGACGCGTTCACTTCCGACAATGGAAAAATCCACACATCGACCAATCATTCAGGCGGCATACAAGGCGGAATTTCAAACGGCGAGGACATATATTTCCGCGTGGCGTTCAAGCCCGTGGCAACACTGCTGCGCGACGTCGACACAGTCGACGCCTCGGGCAACCCCACCGTGCTGAAAGCCAAAGGACGCCACGACCCGTGCGTGCTGCCACGCGCTGTGCCTATCGTGGAGGCCATGGCTGCAATGACTGTGCTCGACATGTATCTGCTCAACAAAACCACCCGTCTGTAATGCACAAGCCATACCGCGACTTCGCCGACTTCCTCCACGAGCGTTTCCCCGACTTCAAGGTACAGAAGATTGCCATCAACGCCGGCTTCACCTGTCCAAACCGCGACGGCTCAAAAGGCACCGGCGGATGCACATACTGCAACAACCAGACGTTCAACCCCGAATACTGCCGCCCGTCGCTGTCGGTGGGCGAACAGATTGAGAAAGGGCGCACGTTCTTCGGAAAGAAATATCCCGGCATGAAGTATCTGGCTTATTTTCAAGCCTATACCAACACCTACGGCGAACTTGGCCATCTTGTAGACCTCTACGAGGAGGCAGTGGCTTGCCCCGACGTGGTGGGACTGATCATAGGCACCCGCCCAGACTGCATGCCCGACACTCTGCTGCAATATCTCGCATCGCTTTCGCAACACACATTCGTGATGGTGGAATACGGAGCCGAGACCGCCAGCAACCACACTCTCGACGTCATCAACCGCGGACACTCGTGGGAGGACACCGTCGACGCCGTAAACCGCACACACGCAGCCGGAATAGCCTGCGGACTGCACCTCATCCTCGGACTGCCGGGAGAGTCGGAAGCCGACATGCTCCACACCGTAGACCAAGTGTCGGCTCTGCCAATCGACACCGTCAAGCTCCACCAGCTGCAGATTATCCGCGGCACGCGCCTTGCCCGTCAAGTGGCGTCAGGCGAAGTCAGCGTGGCACGATGGTCGGCAGACGAGTATATATCACTGTGTGTCAAGATAGTGAAGCGCATGCGCAGCGACATCGCCATTGAGCGATTCGTGTCGCAGTCGCCCGAAAACCTGCTCATCTCGCCGCGCTGGGGACTGAAAAACTACCAGTTCACCAACCTGCTCCACAACGCTCTGAGAAGCAACGACAAAGAATGCTGACAATTTTATCGGTTATTTGGAATTATTCTGAATAATAATTTTTACCTTTGCACCCGTAAAAACAGAAGATAAAGACATTATGAGGCTATCAGACATAAAGACTGGCGAAAGTTGCGTGATTGTCAAAATTTTGGGTCACGGATCGTTTCGCAAGCGTATGATGGAGATGGGATTTGTCAGAGGCAAGAAAATCCTCGTTGAGCAGAACGCTCCGCTGCGCGACCCTATAAAATACCGAATCCTCGACTACGAAATATCGTTGCGACGCGCCGAGGCAAACCTGATTGAGGTGGTGCGCGAGCAACAAGCCGCCGACGTGCCCAATGAAGACATCGCAATCATCAAGGAAGACGACTGCGGATTTATAAACAAATTCGACACCGAACGCCACACCATCAACGTGGCACTCATCGGAAACCCGAACTGCGGAAAGACTTCGCTGTTCAACATCGCCTCAGGAGCAAAGGAGCACGTAGGAAACTACAGCGGTGTCACCGTCGACGCAAAAAGCGGGCGAATGGAGTACAACGGCTACTCGTTCAACATCGTCGACCTGCCCGGCACCTACTCTCTGTCGGCATATTCCCCCGAAGAACTCTACGTGCGGCGCTATCTCCACGATGAGGTGCCCGACGTGATTATCAATGTGGTCGACTCATCCAACCTTGAGCGCAACCTGTATCTGACCACCGAGCTCATCGACATGGACCGCAGCATGGTGATTGCCCTCAACATGTACGACGAGCTGGAACGAAGCAAGGTGACGTTCGACTACGAATCGCTGGAGAGGATGATCGGAGTGCCTATGGTGCCGACCGTGTCAAAAAGCGGAAAAGGCGTAAACGAACTGTTTGACACGATTATAAGCGTCTACGAAGGACGCAACGACGTGGTACGCCACGTGCATATCGGATTCAAGAAAGACATCGAGGACGCAATAAAGCAAATCCAGTCGCAGCTCAAGAGCGAGGCAGACCTCGATATGCGGTTCTCCGCTCGCTACCTGTCGATAAAACTGCTTGAGGGCGACAAGGAAGTGGTGACTATGCTGTCGTCACTGCCCCACTACGCTGAAATCAAGGCGCTGCGCGACTCACTGGTGGCAGAAATCGAGAAATCGCACGAAGAGGATATGGCAACAGTGATAGCCAACTCAAAATACGGATTCGTGTCGGGCGCGCTCCGCGAAACGCTCCACACCGAGGACAAGGAAGAGGCCAAAACCACGGCAATGATTGACGCCGTTGTGACAAGCAGGCTGTTCGGATTTCCGATTTTCATATTCATAATGTGGCTGATGTTCTGGGCCACTTTCACCATCGGACAATACCCTATGGACTGGATAGACGCCGGCGTGGGGTTGATTGGCGACCTCATCAGCACATACATGCCCGACGGTCCGGTAAAGGATATGCTCATAGACGGCGTAATCGGCGGTGTGGGCGGTGTGATAGTGTTCCTGCCCAACATCCTCATCCTCTACGCCTTCATCTCGTTTATGGAAGACTCCGGATATATGGCGCGAGCCGCCTTCATAATGGACAAAATAATGCATAAGATAGGACTCCACGGAAAATCGTTCATCCCGCTGGTGATGGGATTCGGATGCAACGTGCCGGCAATCATCGCCACACGCACCATCGAGAGCCACTCGAGCCGTCTGATTACGATACTCATCGACCCGTTCATGTCGTGCGGCGCGCGTCTGCCCATCTATCTGCTTCTAATCGGCGTGTTCTTCCCCAATCACGCCAGTCTGGCACTGCTCAGCCTGTATGCGCTCGGCATAATCGTGGCGGTGGTCACCGCAAAACTGCTGCGCAAATTCCACTACAAGAAGGATGAGACACCGTTTGTGATGGAACTGCCGCCCTACCGCATCCCGACCATGAAGGCCACGATGCGCCACATGTGGGCTAAAGGACAGCAATATCTGAAAAAGATGGGAGGCATCATCCTCGTAGCGAGTCTCATAATCTGGATGCTCAGTTATTTCCCGCGTCCAACTGAAGCTCAGGAAGCCTCAGCACGCACGGAAATGATTCATGATGGCAACACCAACGTGACTCCGGAAAACGTAACAAAAGTGGCGACCACCGAGAATTCGTGTCTCGCACGCCTCGGCAAACTGGTGCAGCCAGTGTTTGAACCGCTTGGCTTCAACTGGAAAATGACCGTGTCGCTGATTTCGGGAACGGTGGCTAAAGAAACCGTCGTCTCAACACTCGGCGTGCTCTATAGCGGCGACTCCGACAACGAGGCGGCTCTCGCAGAACGCATACAGAAACCGAATCCGAAAACCGGAGTTCCCGACTTCACACCGCTCGTTGCGGCTTGCTTCATGATTTTTGTGCTCATCTACGTGCCGTGCATCGCCACAATCACAGCCATTGTGCGCGAAACGGGAAGCTGGCGCTACGGAGCGTTCACTCTGGTCTACAACACATTTGTGGCATGGTTGATTGCCTTCGCCGTCTATCAGATAGGAACATTATTCATGTAGCATGGCACAGCAACGCAACAACGCCATCTCCATAGCCAAAGGCTTTGCCATCATCTTCGTGGTGATGGCCCACGCCGATATGCCCGGCATGCTCAACCGCGCCATCTACCTGTTTCACATGCCTCTGTTTTTCATCACCGCGGGCTATTTCTTCAAGCACGAGACGGTGGAAAACCCATGGCCGTTTATCGTGAAGCGCTTCAAAGGTCTTTACGTACCTTTCGTGAAATGGAGCATCTTCTTTCTGCTCATCCACAACCTGCTGTTCAAGATAGGCATTCTCAACGAGGTCTACGGCAACTGGACAGGCGGCACCACACATCCCTACTCCATCCACCAATTCTGGCAGCGGCTCACCAACATAGTGTTCTCTATGGGAGGCTACGATGAGTTTCTCGCCGGAGCGTTCTGGTTTTTCCGAGGGCTGCTCGTGGCAAGCATCGCCTTCGTGGTGCTCTACTATATGCTCAACAACGTGAAGCGGCTGCGCGGACGCACAGTGGCAATTCCATTGGTGATTTTCTTCATCGCTCTTGGCTTCGCATTGTTCAAAGCGGGCGAAGGAGTAAAGATTGTCACACTCGTGCAGGGTGGCTACCGCGACACGATGGGCGTGTTGTTTTTCAGCATCGGCGTGCTGTACCGCAAATATGAGCAACGCATCGGACACAGCCTGTGGCTCGCCGCCACCGGAGCGGCTGTCGTGCTTGCCGGATCATGGCTGGAATGCCGTGGCATGAGCCTGTCGGTGCGCATCCGCGACGTGCTGTCGCTGCCAGTGACGGGAGTCGCCGGATGGCTGATGACCTACAACATTTCTTACCACCTGTCGCACCTCAAGGGACGCATAATCCAGTTTTTGGAGTACTGCGGCGAGCACACTCTCTACATCTTCATCTGGCACGTGTCGGCATACAAGGTGGTCAGCCTACTGAAAATATGGTGGTACGGACTCGACCCACGGCAGATCGGGTGCCACATGGTGATTCACGACTATGCGCAGACCGACTGCTTCTGGATTCTATACACCATTGCCGGCGTAGGCATTCCACTGTCGGGATACTGGCTTTACAGCCGCATCCGGCAGCAACGCCGTTTTTTTTAATTTGATAAAGAAATATCAATGCAAAGAAGCGTGTAAGCATATATACATTGATGTCATACGTTTTACATTTTTATCGTATGACATATAAAACGTATGACATATAGGAATACATTTTTGTTCATCCCAAGGAATGACATTCAAGGAGACTCATTCTTCGGGATTTTTTTGTTTTCATCCTTTAGCATAAAAGAAAATGAGCCGTTCCTTGGAGGCTTTGCGCCTCCAGCCACTGGGCGAACCTCCGCAGTGTTTTCAATGGTGTTAGATTTATTCTTGCCAAAACATTGTGTCCATAAAGACGCAGCAAGGTATGTTTTGAGTAACTTAAAACCTTTCGAGTTACTCTCGAAAGTACTTGCCTGTCGGGGGATACTTCTCCAAAGTCGAGTATCTGGCCCAACCTATCGTAAATAAAGAACTGCATATATGATGATAACATGATTTACTGACATATAGATTTGTTGTCGTTAATATATGCATGTCATATGATAAAACGTTTTACATGGATAGAGCAGAAAGAGACCTGCATCTCTTTCTACTCTTATTCCTATGAACCTTTATAGGCATTTTACCAAGTAATAACCTTATCTACGATTTCTTGTTGCTCCAAACTACTTCTTCGCAGATAGATACGTGTTGTTTCAATGCTTTCATGCCCCATAAGGTCTGCAAGCAGGGCAATGTCGTTGAACTTCTCCAAGAAATTTTTGGCATAACGATGGCGGAATGAGTGAGGGTACACCACTTTTTCATTCAAGCCATACTTCACCGCATAGTTCTTCAACTGCTGTGATATGCCTCTTGTAGTAATACGCTCGCCAAAGCGATTGAGAAAGAGATAACCACTTGTGCGCTTTGTTGTCTGTAACCACTTTTCTGTTTGCGTGCGCAATGTCTTGGGGATATAGATACGCCGTATCTTGCCACCCTTGGTGTAGATGTCGTAATAGCCTACTTGCACGTGCTCAACCTTGATTTGCACAAGTTCGCTCACTCTGGCACCAGTCGCAGCCAAGAAACGCACCACAAAGTACCACTCCAAGTTGTCTTCCTTCTTCAACTTGTTCTTCAAGAAGGTGTAGTCGGCATTGCTGATGACATTCTCCAAATAAGAACGTTGCTGTACCTTGACCGACTTCAAGCGGAGCTTAGTCTTGCCTACAAATACAAGGTACTTGTTCAACGCCTGAATACGGAGGTTCACCGTCTTTGGTTTGTAAGTCTCAATCAAGTAGGTCTTGTAAACCAACAAGTTTCTCTTGTTCAACTCTTTGTGTCGAGAGCCAAACTCCTTTACGGCATACAGATATGCCGAAATCGTGTTCTTAGCCATATTGCCTTGGCTTAGGAACTCTTCAAATTTGTCTAATTCCATTTCTATTCGTTTATTAGTGAAACATTAAGTTGTCCTAATAAATAGGCATGGTATTGTTCTATGAGTTCCTATTATGAGAAGATGCTTGCTACGGGAGAGGTGAAGTGCATCGATAAGGAGATACCGTTTGAGATACCAGATGGATGGGAATGGTGCAGAGTTTCATCTCTTTTTCAAATAAATCCAAAGGTCGTGGCAGAAGACAACACTTCCGCAGCATTTATTCCTATGGAAGCAATTTCTGCAGGATATGGCTCAGAATTTAGATATTACGAGAAGAAATGGGGCGAAATCAAGTCTGGCTACACAGTTTTTGCAGACAATGATATTGCATTTGCAAAAATTACCCCTTGTTTCCAAAACAGGAAATCTGCAATCTTTGAGGGTTTGCCCAATGGTATAGGAGCAGGAACGACAGAGTTGAAAATATTGCGTACCTATGGTGAGACTATAAATCATTGGTTCGTTTTGTACTTTTTGGAGTCTCCTTATTTTATTGATGAAGCGACATTCAAAGGAACTGCAAACCAGCAACGTATAATCGTAGGTTATCTGGAAAACAAATTATTTCCTCTTCCACCTTTAGCTGAGCAAAAGCGTATTGTAGATAAGATAGGATTAGTGATGCCGATTATTGATAAATATTCAAAGTCACAGGGACTTTTAGATAAGATGAATGTGGAACTTAATGAGTGTTTGAAAAAATCCGTATTACAAGAGGCAATACAAGGAAAACTCGTTCCACAAATAGCGGAAGAAGGTACAGCACAAGAGCTACTTGAACAAATAAAGGCAGAGAAGCAGAAACTCGTTAAAGAGGGCAAGCTAAAGAAATCTGCCCTCAACGATTCTGGTATCTTCCGTGGTGACGATAACAAGTATTATGAGTTGATAGACAACAGCCCTGTTTATATAGACGAGTTTTTGCCGTTCCAAATACCCGAAACATGGACTTGGTGCAAGGTCAAAGACTTGTTGGAAATACAGACAGGTGCATCGTTCAAAAAAGAACAAGCAAACGCAAATAAAAAAGGCATTAGAATATTGCGTGGTGGAAACATTCTACCCAATAAGTATATATTCAAAGATGATGATGTCTTTGTGTCAGAGGAGTTTGTCAATGCGAATACCATTCTAAAGAAGAATTGCATCATTACTCCTGCTGTAACCAGTTTGGAGAATATTGGTAAAATGGCTGTAATAGAAAAAGACTACAATAATGTTAGTGCTGGCGGTTTTGTATTCATCATTAGTCCATACATTCAAGACTTTAATCATTCCTTGTTACTTGCGTATTTTCTTCAAAGTCCATTCTTAATTGAGGCTATGCGAGGAATAACAAAGAAGTCTGGTGCTGCTTTTTATAATCTTGGTAAAGAACGGCTGAAAGAGTTGTATCTACCATTGCCTCCAATGGCAGAACAAAGTAGAATAGTAGGCAAAATAAATGAGGTCTTATCAAGTATTATGAGCCGATAGGAAGCGAAGTGTCTGAAATAGAACTTCCTTTTGACTTTCCAAGTACTTGGTCTATTGCTCGATTAAATGCTGTTTGTCAACTTATAGACGGCTTGAAAACCATTGGCAAGCAATGCTTGTTAGATGCAAAATACTTACGTGGTAAAAGTTCTGAAACTATAGTAGAACAAGGTAAACTTGTATATAAAGGTGACAATATAATGCTTGTGGACGGTGAAAACTCTGGTGAAGTTTTCATCGTACCACAAGATGGCTATATGGGTAGTACATTCAAGCAGTTATGGATAAGTTCCTCTATGCACGAACCTTATGTCTTGGCTTTCATACAGTTATACAAAGAAACTTTGCGCAATTCTAAGAAAGGTGCAGCAATTCCACACCTCAACAAGGAATTGTTTTATGGGCTTATTATTGGTATTCCACCACTGCAAGAGCAGAGACGAATAGTTCTGAAGATTGAACAATCATCGAAGTTGCTTAAATAGTTGTTCGATTTTGTTTACGATACGTTTTTGCTCCTCAATTGGAGGTAGTGGATATAGATAATCTTCAATATGACAGTTGTTTATGGAGGGCGAATTATCACCCTTCATAAACGCATTAAGACCATCAACCACATAATTTGACAACATCAGATAAAACAAAAACACAGGATAATATCCTAAACTTGGCGTAATAACATAAAATCCTGTACTTGCAATAGCATCTATATATGTATCATCAACCAAAGCGATATTTTTCAAGTATGGACGAACCATTGAAAACAACAAATCGTTTTTGTGGAGTTTCCTCGTTGCTCGACTTGGAGCGTTTTCAAATCTTACCTTTTTAGGATTATCTATAATGTTTAGCCTATTATTGACGGCATCCACATCAATATAAACGAAATCCGATGACGGCTTAGTTGATTCCATTGGCATAAATACAGACATACCTCTTGTCCAACTCCAAGATTCGGGCAAATCAAAAGGAATTTGTTCAGTTATATCCAAGCATTTTTTACCTATCTGCTCATAATACTTGTTATCGTCACCACGGAATATAACAGAAGAAGCTAAGGCTGACTTCTTCAACTTACCCTCTTTAACGAGTTTCTGCTTTTCAGCTTTTATTTGTTCAAGTAGCTCATGTGCTGTACCTTCTTCCGCTATTTGTGGAACGAGTTTCCCTTGAATAGCCTCCTGTAGAATGGATTTGCGTAATTTGTCTTTAATTTCCGAATTAAGTTTGTCTTGTAAAATTTGACCATCGCTATATTTTTCCACCAAGGGTAAGAGATATTGTATTTTCTCGACAATTCGATACTGTTCTGTCAATGGTGGTATAGGCATTAAATGAGAAACTAATTTTTCTCTTGAAATGTTTGGTTGCGCACCACCTTCTCCTTTTTTTATAAAGTCAATTTGACTACCCATCAGAAAGAAAAACAGAAAATAGTTGTAAATGCCAAATGGAGTGCAAGCGCAACAAGCTTGATTGGTTGTAAGTTCCTTGCCAACAATAGCCACTTTACCTATTGTTGCACCATACATAGCAATAAGAACATCACCGATTCGATTCATTCTTAATGAACATTCTTGTAATGCTTTTTTTGTAACCTTTATTTCTGAATCATAGACAATTCCATTATTCAATTCTCCAGTTCTTAACCATAATATAGACCCACCGTAATAATCGGGATTACCCTTTGCTGGTGTGGCACCTGCCCCCCAATCGCCAATACTTCCCATTCTGCACCATTCCCACCCCTGTGGTATCTCAAATGGTATCTCCTCATCAATGCATTTCACCACTCCTGTATCAAGTATCTTCTCATAATAGGAATTGTCCTCACCACGGTAGATAATAGATGCGTTCTTGTCACGCTTGATTTTCTTCTCCTTGATCAAGCGTTCTTTCTCTTGACGAATCTTATCAAGCAAAACGCTTGCTGGCTCGTCATTAGGGTCTTGCGGTACAAGTTTTCCCTGTATCGCCCATTGTAATATGCTGTTCTTTAATTGTTTTCCGTTCATAACATAAGTTTTATCGTAAAGCATCAATTCGCCAACAAGTTGTTGGCGAATTATATGCTATTTCTAATCTTCATCTTCTGCCTCTTTTCCCTTTTGTAATTCAAAAAACTCTTTCTGCTCACGGATTTCTCGGCTCAACTCTTCTTCTGTAGGAAGATAAGTAAGATACTTAGCGGCAAAGAGTTGCTTGCTGTCTTTCAATATAGAATAACGTGCAAGGTCTTTGCTAGTGTCAGAACACAGAACCAAACCGATAGTAGGATTATTGCCTTCCTCTTTCTTCAACTCGTCATACATTCTGACGTACATATCCATCTGTCCCACATCCTGATGAGTTATCTGCGTAGTCTTTAAATCAATAATGAGATAGGACTTTAGGATGATGTTGTAAAACACAAGGTCGATATAGAAATCGCCCATGTCCGTCTTGATATGCTGTTGGCGAGCCACAAACGCATAGCCTTTGCCCAACTCCATGATGAAAGTCTGCAGATGGTCAATAATGGCAGTTTCCAGTTTCGATTCACTATAGGCAGGGTTCTGTGGTAATCCTAAGAACTCTGCTATCACGGGATTCTTGAGATAAGAGAGTTTGTCTTTTTCAAAATCTGAAGTCAGCGAACGCATCTCGTCACTTACCTCTTTGCGCAGATGCTCAGGGGTTTGCAATAATCGGTAATAGTATTGTGAGGAGATATTACGCTGCAAGGTACGGTAATCCCATTGCTCACGAGCCGCCTCCTTCAAATACCACAACCTTGCATCCGCATCTTTTACACGCAGTAAGCGTTCATAGTGAAGCCATGATAGGTTAGGATAAAATGGTATCGTAGATTCGTCAAGCGGTGCTTGACGAATTGGTTCGTCTGTGAGCTTGAATTGGTCAAGCATTGCTTGACCAATTTGTAATTTACTGAACATCAGGTAAAAAGAGCGCATGTTCTTTATGCTTGTCAGTCCGAACCCCCTGCCGTATTCTTCTGTAAGGGTTTGGGAGGCCAATTTTAAGACATGTTTGCCATATTTCGCACGTTCCTTTCCATTTTGTTCCTGTGTCACGATACGCCAACCGATAAGCCAGTTGCGAACCACCAATAGATAGTCTGCACTGCGATAGGCTTGCCGACGTGCTTCACCGGCTAAATGCTTCAAGTCAGAGACAAAGTTTTTCTCTGGTTGAGTCAGCTTTTCTGTTATGTTTGTTAATGCAGATTTTTCCATATTATCCAATCCTTTTCTGAATTAGTGAGACAGCGTCTCACTTTTTTGTAAAATGTGGGACACCGTCCCACATTTTACAATTCGTCCACATTTACATTTATCCCCAGGATACGCTGTATCTCTGCCAATGTCTTATCAATTTCATGATCAAGAGCCTTGCGCTTCTTGAAATAGTCGGCAAGCAGTTCGGCAGGAGGCAAGATTTCTTCATCCTCTTTCGGGAACTTGCACAAGTCGAAGTTGCAATCGGTGGCGATAAGGTCTTCAACCGAATAGCAACGAGATTTCTCGTCACCATCAGCAATAATAATCTCCTTACGGTCGTTCCACCACTCACGGATTGGGTCGCAATGTTCCGACTTCATGGACTTTGTCTTGGAGAAATGCTTGTACCCCTCTGGCATATCCAAACGATAGAACCACGTTTCCTTTGTAGAATAACCTTCTGGAGCACCCTCCGCACTGGTATTGTCGAAGAACAAAATGTTCGTGGCTATCGAAGTGTAAGGTGCAAAGATACTGCCAGGCAAACGGATAATGGTGTGCAAGTTGAAATCTCTGAGCAACTTGGTCTTGATGGCTATCTTTGTATTGTCCGCTCCAAACAGGAAACCATCTGGCACAATGACCGCCGCACGTCCATTCCTCTTCAGACAGTACATGATGAGCACCATAAACAAGTCGGCTGTCTCGCTACTACGCATATCAGAAGGGAAATGTGACTTGACATCCGACTTCTCGTTTCCACCGTATGGTGGGTTCATCAACACAACATCAAACTTGTCTTCGTCTGTATAGTTGAGTACATCTTTTGTAAGCGAGTTGTCGTGATATACCAATGGCGTGTCAATGCCATGCAGCAACAGGTTTGTCACACATAGCATATACGGGAATTGTTTCTTTTCTATGCCAAATACAGACTGATTGTACTCTTTGCGGTCTTCGGCAGTCTTTACCTTTTTGTCCAATTCACCCAACCAACTTGTGATGAAACCTCCTGTACCACAAGCGAAGTCTGCCATTTTCTCACCAATCTGCGGATTGACGATTTCTGCCATAAACTCGGTCAAGGCTCTTGGGGTGTAGAACTCACCAGAGGAACCTGCCGACTGCATTTCTTTGAGGATTGTCTCGTATATCTCACCGAAAGCATGACTTTCCTCATAGTCACCAAGGTTCAAACCGTCAATCACATTCAGCACTTGACGAAGTTGAACTCCATCTTTCATATATTGGTTGGCATCCTCAAATGTGGTCTTTACAATCGCCTGACGGATAGGGGTTGTTGGTGTTACCTCTATGTTTTTGAGTTCCACAAACAATGTGTTGTTGACAAACGAAAGCAGCTCATCACCAGTCAAGGCATTACCGCTTCCATCGTCATGCGCCCAGTTACGCCAACGGCATTCTTCTGGAATAATAGACTTGTAATCATCACCGTCCAACTCCCAATCATTCTCTTTCTCGTCATAGACTTTCAAGAACAGCATCCACGCCATTTGTTCTATGCGTTGCGCATCACCGTTGATACCGGCATCATTGCGCATTATATTGCGTACCCGTTTTACGAAATTTGATAAACTCATATTTTATTGCTATTTTATGCTATATTATATATGTATTGTTCCAGTTCTTTCACGGCATCAAGATAGCCTTGCTTACCACCGAAGAACTTCACGATGTTTGCTTTGGAACCCAACTTGCGGAAAGGGTCATTTTCAAGCACAGTAAGACTTTCCAATTCTGACACACCTTCCTTGGTGTACTTATCCAACAAGGCTTCAAGCACAAGCCGTGCCTGTTCACCATACTTGCTGAATATATCACGTTTCTTCACCTGCTCGGCACGCTCATGCCGTGTAAGTGTTTTCTTGCCGTAGGCTATATGGCAGATGAAATCGAAATCATCCACACCGTCCATGTCTTGGTCGTGCTTCAATGCTGCAAGATCAATACCACTGTCTTTAAGCATTTCAACAATATCTGACTTTTTCTTGGTTTCTTGCCACTTGGAAGTAAATGTGTCTATCGTTGCGTATGTGTCTATGATACTTTTCTTTGTATAGTCGGTAATGCTTTCCGTGCGAAGCAACTTACCATTTGTGTCATAGACAGAAACGACCTTGTTAATGACCTTTACTGTACAACCGTCCGAGTTGACTATTGGCTTAGGCTGTTTGGGCGGTTGTTGGCAAATACATGGTATCTGACCACATACTGGGCAGGGTTCTGGTGTCGGTTTGGGACACACGCATGGATTCTGTCCACATACAGGACAAATATGTGGTTTAGGCGGATAATTTGGGTCTATCTCAATCGGTCCATCCCAATCAGGGTCAGCAAACAATCGTGTTACGTTGCGGAAGTCCATTACTGTGAAGTATGTCTTTCCTTCTTTCTCACGAAGACGAGTGCCACGACCAATTATTTGTTTGAACTCTGTCATAGAGCCGATTTGTTGGTCAAGCACAATCAGTTTTGTCATTTTGCAATCAACACCTGTTGAAAGCAACTTACTTGTAGTTGCTATGACAGGATATTTCTCGGCAACAGAAATGAAATAATCCAACTTGCCTTTTCCGTATTCGTCACTACCAGTTATACGAACCACATAGTCGGGATTTTTCTTGCACATATCAGCATTGGCATTAGCCAAAGCCATTCGCATACGTTCCGCATGAGTTTCATCAGCACAGAACACTATGGTCTTAGCCATGCGATCTGTACTTTTCAGATAGTTGGTTATCTCTTGCGCAACTTCCCTTATACGATCTTCTATGACAATGTTATAATCATAGTCGCTGTTATTATAAATGCGGTCTTCTATCTCGTTGCCGTATATATCCTTTTGTCCCTTTGTCGGTCTCCACTCGTCACCGATGTTCGTTGTGATGTTGATTACCTTGAAAGGAGTGAGGAAACCATCCTCTATTCCATTTTTAAGACTATAAGTATAGACTGGCTCGCCAAAGTAGCCAATACTTGACTGATACTTCGTTTCCTTTGGCGTAGCAGTCATACCGATATGAGTAGCTGAAGAAAAATATTCCAAGATGTTTCTCCAGTTGCTATCATCCTTTGCGCTACCTCTATGACACTCATCAACGATAACAAGGTCGAAGTAGTCGGGATTAGGGAACAGCTCTTGATAATTCTTGGCATCATTCTGTCCAATCAACTGCTGGTATAGCGCAAAAAACACTTGATAAGATTTCAATTCCTCCAAGTGATTCTTGTCTTTGGAGTAGTCAATCTTGCGTGTTACCTTGTTTAGCGGCTTGAAGTCCTGTTGTATGGATTGGTCAACCAATATGTTGCGGTCAGCAAGATATAACACTTTCTTTTTCAATTCACTATGAAGCAAACGCCATACAATCTGAAAAGCAGTGTATGTCTTGCCTGTACCAGTTGCCATGACAAGGAGCACACGGTTTTGTCCTTTGGCAATGGCACCAACTGTGCGGTTTACTGCATTGCGCTGATAATATCGTGGCGGAAATATATTCTGACCAGTGCAGAACGGTTGCTTAATGACAGCCAATTCTTGCTCATTAAGTCCATTGCCACCGTTAGCCTCGCTTTTATATCTTTCGATAAGTTCTTCTTTTGTCGGAAACTCATCCATGGCAAAAGTGCGTTCTTTTCCTGTTAAGAAGTCATGTTCGGCAAAGCCCTCCCCATTAGAACTATATGCAAACTTAACATCAAGCATTTGGGCATAAGTCATAGCTTGTTGCAATCCATGAGAAACAGAATGATTAGCATCCTTTGCCTCTACAATGGCTAAGGGTGTTGCCTTGTTTGCATAAAGCACATAGTCGGCAAACTTAGGTTTCTCTCTATGCACAAGATTGCCATGAAGACTAATTTTACCGTCAGTAAATTTAACCTCCTGTTCCATAAAAATGCTATCCTTTGACCAACCTTTGCTTGTAATGGCCTCGTTGATATAGCGGAACTTGACATCCTCTTCTGTTAAATCTTTGCTTATGCCCATATTCAACTAATATTTTATTATCAGAAGTTCTACAACATATTTACTAAGACAGGAAACTACGAGGTCATTACACTCTTTCGTTCTCGTCCGTAATCAAATCCTTGAGGTCAACTTCTAAAATCTTTGAGATTTCAAGAAGTGTCTCTAAATCGGGTTGATATTTATTCCGAGCATAGCAATTAACCGTGCTAAAGCTCTTGCCTAACTGTTTTGCCAGCCAGGTTTGTGAAATACCCTTGCTATCTAAGACATCTTTTATCTTGTTTAGTTTCATAAATTCACCGAATTTTGCTACAAATATACATTAAATTTTGCGATAATCATTATAAATTTAACGATTGCTATTTCATGTAGTTATTGTACCTTTACAGCGGAGAAGAGTTGTTTGACAGCAAACGTATGCATATTGCAGAAATTGGGACTGTTGCCAAATCATTACCCCTATTGAGGTGAAAGACTCATAAATAGCTCATTTTAAGCTATTCAGCAGATTTTAGTGTAATTTTTTGTGAAAAAAGTTGGAAATTTATTTGGTTTTTTGATTTCCCCTCCCCTATATTTGCAAAAAAATATCAGAGAAACGACAATGAATGCTATAATTCATAACTTCAATAATGCCGAGAAGCGCACAATTTCGGCTGAAGGACACATTGTGCCTGTCCTTTCATTCGGGACGACATTCCATTCCCAAACAATAATTATAAAAATCACAAGCACCTCGCAACGCGACGCATTGTCGGCGTTCCGCTAAGCGCGGGTGCTTGTGCCAATATTGGGGCACAGCCCCGAAACATCCGACAAACTTGACCAAACAAAACTAAATTATAGACATAACCAAACAAAAACCAACCAAAACAATGAAAAGGTATCTACTTTCCACTTTCACGATTGCAGCCGCGGCGCTGCTCGTGACATCGTGTAACGATGAGATGGACAACGGCCTGAAGACAGGCGACGAGGGGACCGTGACATTCACAGCGCAACTGCCTTCGGAGATGGGCACCCGTGC
>OGII01000443.1_pt1 | contig 40092 bp, 66 predicted proteins | sample 1571701 | NCBI WGS metagenome assembly OGII01 (sample SAMEA2581950, study PRJEB24529) | metagenome | biome: Human gut stool | place: China | collected 2011
AAAAAAGAATGATAGGACGAACCCCGAAAAAGGTTCGACTCCTGCTGGCGCAACTATAACAAAACCCGCATGGCTGCTAGACTTTTGCGCAGTCATGCGGGTTTTTGTGTGTTTCTTATGATGCGCATACTAACGCGAACTAACGCATACTAACGGAATCTCGCTTTCCAAAAGTAGTCGAAAAGTAGTCGGACTTTAGCCGTCCACAATGACATCCAGATATTTCACGATTTTTCCGGGAACAGCATCTTTGTCGCGCAGAAAAGCTGCGGCCATATCGGCATAAAAGTTTTGATTGTCTGCACTGTACGACCGAGCGACCGTGCAATAGTCCGAGTACATCATATTCATCGCTGCCCAGAAATCGTTCGGGTCGCAATTGATATTGCGCTGCTTGGCCACGTCCTGCGTCTGCTCCAGCGTCCAGTGACAGCCCTTCGTGCCGTCAGCGTTCTGCATTTTGGACGTCCAGCGCTTCGCGTCCTCTAGGGTGAGGTGTGCCGGATGGGCGGCGTGCTCAACGTGGGCGGTTTCGTGTTTGTCGGCCTTGTGGTGCTCTTCAGCGGGGGCAGACATGGCGTCGAGGCCGCAGATGCTCTCGATCAGCTTGTGGGTGTCGTCGAGATCACAGCGGCAGAACGTCCCCCGCTCCTCGATATCATGAAGCTCCTTGCACATGCGTGCACGCAGATCATCGTAGCACATGGCAGTTACCTCCTTTACAACTTTGTGACAGTCACGGCCAGATTGGTGACCGTAGATTCAGCGCCGCCCAGCACAAAGGACAAGATGGAACTGCCGCAGCTGACATTGCGGACGATAAAGCCCAGCGAGAGGTTTGCCGATTCGGCTGCTGCGGTCGTAGTGGCGGCCGCAGTGGCACCAATCACAGCGACGCCGTCTTTCTGGCCGGTAACGGAGACCGTACCGGCGGCGGTGGGTGCGACGGTGGCCGAGGCGTTGACCAGATAGTAGCCTGGCCCGGTTAGCGTAATGGTGTTGCCGTCCTGATTGATGCACTTGCCGAAACGGCGCACCGTGGTTCCCACGGGGATAATGTTGCCGACCGCGAGCGCGGTAGGCGTGGTATTGGCGGTATAGATAGCAGACCTAGACATAGTCATATCCTCCTTAAAAAATAAGCGGAGCAGCTTTTGCCGCCCCGCGTGTCCTCGCCGATAGGGCGTCAGATGTTAGATGTTGCCACAGCCATTGCAGCCGCAGAAGGGCGACGGCCCTGCGTTGTAAGTGTACCCGTTAGGATACCGCACAACGTTGGTCATCTGGCTCTGAAGTTCCAACTGGTTGATGCGCTGGGCCTGTGCCGCGATGGTCTGCTCAAGCTGGTTCTTCTGCAACTCGGCAAACTTCGCGTCGATGTTGGAGTTGATCGCGCAGGTCTGCTTGTCCATCTGAGCGGCCAGATTGGCCGTTGCCAGCCGGTTGTCGCAGCAGCACTGTGCAAGCTGGCTCTGGATGCTGTTTCCGGTCTGGAGGATGGTGGTGTTGGTACCAGCCTGTGCCAGAGCAACTTCCTTGCCGAGTTGGCCGATGTTGCCCTGCATCTCATAGCCGAGATTACAGATACCGTTGCCGATGTTGGTCAGGCGGTCGTTGATCTGGCCGAACTGCTGGCCAAACAGAATCTCCTGCTGGCTTGCAGCCGTGGCATACTGCCCAAACTCACCCTGCCGGTTGCCCCACAGGCCACCACCGCCCATAAAGACAAACAGGAAGAGGATGATGATCCACCACGCGCCGCCCTGTCCCCAGCCGTCGTTATCGTTGCCACGGGTCACGGCAGCGATATCGCTCAAAGACATGTTATCCATAGTTGATTTCCTTTCTTGTAAATTGTGAATATGTTTCAAGTTGTGCGCACAACTCTCCGACTACGTGATGAAGGGCATGATCTGCTTGGCCATTGCCTCCAGTTGCTGATACTGAGCATCCGACATCTGACCGGACTTCCGCAGCATCTCCACCTGTTGCTTCGGGTCGCCCTTAAAAGAGGCCCGGAACTGCTGGAACTGCTGCAAAATCTGCGCCATGTTGCCCAGAGGGCCGGGAAAACCGGACGGCGCACCGCCGCCCATGAACTGCATCAACGGGTTACCCATCGTTATGCCTCCTTAGTCCGGGTAGATTTTGCGGCAGAGGTGGGCTGTAACTGACTCATCGCTTGAGAGATCGCGGCGTTGATCCGCTCTTCCATCTGCTGCTCGGTCACATAGTTGCAGCCCGGTGCCGGTGTCTGCATAGCTGCCGGGTCGAACTTTGACAGCCGGTAGTACTCCGTGGTCGCGTAGCCCACCGCACTGGCCGTTTTGACCGCGATGACCGCATCGTTTTGCACCATGATCCATCGGGTCTCTCCTGCTTGAGCAACCACCTTGTCTACATCCGCGATGGTCGGAACCATCAAAAACGGGTTTTGCGCCACCTGCGGCTGCTGCATCTGGCCGTATCCGTTGTACGGCTGGCGGTTGTACTGATTCGGCTGTGACCAACCGTCATACATGCCCATATTGCAATCCTCCCTTGCTTTTGTGTCCTAAGTGTATCGCATTGGAAAAAATTAAAAGACAACGAAGGCATAACGAACGCACAACGAAAGACAAAAAAAGAAAAGCACCCACACGGCACAAAGCCGCATGAGTGCTTGGGGTTGAGTTGTTATTTTGTATGCGCCTGCAAAAATTCTTCGACTGCCTGCTTTAATACGGCATTTGGAGTCGTCCCGGCCTCTGCGCACGCTGCCTTAAACTTTTCCGCGTAGTCCTTTTTTACGCGGCAGGCCAAGCTTGTCATATTTTCTTTGTCCCATTTGGCATTGGATGCCTTTTTCTTTTCAGAAATCATAAAAATACCTCCCGTTTCATTTGCCTTAGTATAGCAAAAAACAGCACTGTTTACAATGCCAAATATGCACAAGATGGCACTATAAATATTGTCGAAAATGCCAATTTACATGCACTATAAACAGTGCTATAATATAATCACAGCAAGGGAAACAAAACAATGGAGGAAATAAAAATGGAAACGATGGATTTTTTGAAGGGCGCACTTCTGGTTTGCAAAAAGATGTTTGGTGATGAGTTTGAGAACCTTTCTAATGAAGAAAAGCAGGCGGTCGTTATGAAGGTGCTGAACGACACCTTAAATCAAAACCCGATCCTTATGCAGGCAATGGGCGCAGCAATGCAAAAAGAGTTTTGCGCATAAACAACAAAGCCCCCGATGCTCCAAACGGAACACCGGGGGCTTCCTGTCAGTTACGGTTCGCCAACGTGCATAGGGATATAAAAAGGAATAAACCGTTTCCAGCTATGGCAATGTCTAGGCCAAAACCGAACAAGATACCAATCGCCAAACAGGTGGAAAGTTGTATAGTATTTTGCAATTCTTGCAAGCCGTTCTTTTTTTGTTTTAACCATTTTGCAGCCCCATATAATGGCACGCACTGTGTGGATTTTTTGACGCCAAAACGGTGAAATCTAAAATCAAGAGCGGAACCGCCCACAGGAAGTGCCGCTCTCTACAAAGGCCGTAGCCTTTCAAATATCCGCCCTAATGCGCTTCTTCGAGAGGCCGGGAGGATTTGTTGATATAATTATACTACAAATCGTGCAAAAAGAAAAGCCAGCGGGTAAACGTTCTTCCGCTGGCTCTCTGTACACATTTTCTCCGAAGTGTGTGTACGTTACTTCGGACACTATAAGTAGTGTATCACACATCCAGCATTTTGTCAATAATTTTTAGCCTATTGCCGATTGATGTCCGGCAATATGGCACACGCGCTGCAATATCAACTTGGCATAGCTGGTCAACGTACCGCAACCGGGCGATTTCCCGGTCATACCTCCCAAGCGGCGCACGTTTTATCACAGCTTTTATCTGTTCTGCATTAAGCCCTTGCAACGCTGGCGGAAAGATTACACGAGCCGCCGCCACAGGAAGCACCGAGCCAGAAGGGCTGCGGCAACTGTCCGGCGTTGCGTACCATCACGGGGACGTTACCGAGATGGTCAATTTCGCCGCATCTCTTGATTTCACAAAATCGTTTCTGCTCGTATGTAGTGCTTGCCATGATATCCTCCTTACAGTGTAATTTCCTCAGCGTCCGCCTTGTCTTCTGCATCACGCCGGAGACAAGGCCGCTTTCCTTGACCTTGCCCCAGTCGATGCGGCCCTGCCAGCGGGAAACGTCCATGATGTGCTTAGCCATCCTGCGCCTCCTTGTCCAGCGCAGCTTGTACGCGGGCCCGCCAGCGGGCAGGGACATCCTCAATGGTAAAAGCGCCGTCAAACTGATGCAGCTTGATTTGAGTTACATAAAACTGGATCATCCGTTATACCTCCTGTGCAGCCAGCAAGTCCAGCATGGCCGCTTCCAATGCAGCAATACGCTCGGCGGTGGAGGGGAGCTTGTCCTGCTGTTCAGCTTTTTCGCGGGCTTTAGCCTGTGCGGCCAGTTCCTCAGCAGTGTACAAGTGGTACACCCGCACCTGCTTTTCTTCGTCCCAGGCGTCTTTTGCTTCCACGCCGGGCACGTCCACCACCTTCTGCACGTCTTTGCCGCCGTTTGGGTACTCGGAAAGGGTCTCGTAGTGGCTGACCTCCTCCACGCCCGCCACAGCATCGTGGTGGATGGTCTGTGTCTTGTCTTCCAGCCAGCCCAAAGACAGGTCGGGGTTTTCCATAGGGTTGCCGTTGATGTCAATGATTTTCACGATTATATGCTCCTTTCGTTAGGCGATGCGCTTCCAGATGTAAGCGGTCAGGTAGGGCGGCATGTTGTTGTGGGCAGTAGAACCACCGGCGTACCCAGATGCAAGCCGATTTTGTACGTCATCACCCCAATACGTTCCTCCATAAAACTTCTTGAAATTCACGCCAGTGCGGCTTCCGTTCTCCCAGCCAAAACAGTACAGATTATCGATATCGATACCCTCATGTCTATGAGCTGGCATCTCAGCAACAGTCAATGCGTGTCCTGCCTCGCCGCCCGTTTTCCCCGCTGCGTAAGTATCGCCAGCGGCCAGAATAAACTTATCCTTAATACGTTCCCATGTGCCTCCCAGAAAGCTCGCAGGGCTGGTCGAGCTGGTACTCTGATAGATGCAACCTACCGGGTAAAGCTTGTTCACCAGTGCCGACCACTTGATTTTCTGGGTGTTCGTACCTTGTAAAATCAGATAGTCGTTTGCACTAGGTGCAGATGCAGTTGGCAGACTTGTAATAGGAATATTTGCCATTAAATTATCCTCCAATCTTTCTATTCGCGGTCAGGGCCTTGCTGTCTGCGGTGACAAGCACAGAACCATCCGATGCCGTCAGCACGACCAGCAGTTCGCCCGTCATGAGCTGCTGAGTCAGCGTGTCCAGATCTTCTTTTGACGCTGTTTTCTCGTCCATCTCGGAGAGAGCATCACTGACAGCACTGAGCACTTCTGCGATTTTTCCTTGACAAGCAGACAACGAGCGTTTCAGCTGTTCCAGCGAGGGGAGTTTTGTACTTGCCATGTGCTGCTCCTTCCGTTAAGACCCGAACACCTCGGTCAGCATGGCATCAACCTCGGTATCGGTCGCAAGCACCATGCCGTTCAGCTTTGCATAATCTTCCTTGGACATCAGGCCGTTTGCGGTGGTCGATGCAAGGCCATAGGTCGTGTTGGTGCCGGGGATGCCCAGGCCGGTGATGTCCTCTTTGGTGACCTTGGTCACGGCGATGACGTGGCCCAGTGCGTCCACGGTGATCTTATACAGACCGCTCGTTGCTGCGGTATGAGACGGGTGAACGTACTTGTTTGCACCCTCTGCGATTCCGGCAAGCTTGGTCTTTTCTGCGGTGGTGTAGTCGTTGGTAGACAGACCCTTGCCTGCCACCTTATCCACCTTGCCGGACAGGTCCACGGTAGTGTCGTCCAGCAGTTCCATGGTGTAGCTGTCGCCGTCACCCTTGATCTTAGCGTAGATGTCATAATGCTTGGTGGTGGTGTTCATCACCAGATACAGGATGTTCTCCTGTGCGGCATCGACTTTCGGCACTGCATCGACCTTCTGGAAGGATGCGTGGCCGGATTTGGAAATGGCGGTGTTAATAGCAGCCACCACCTGTGCGCTGGTCTGGAAGGTGCTGTCGTTGGCCAGCTGGCTGGTCTTGGTGGGAACCGTGATGTTGACGCTCTTATCGGATGCAATGGTCTGGGCGGTGCCGTTCACCTTGATGCTCTCGATCTTGTTGGCCTGTGCGCCGACCCTTTCCAGCGCGTCCAAGCGGGTCGCGAGAGCGTTGGCTTTCTGATTTTCCTTCTGAGCGAGCTTCTGGAGGTGGCCCAGTTTCGTAATGTGGTTGATGTCGTAGTCTGCCATAATGTTTCCTCTCAATCGTCAAATATTTCGTCCAGCATTGCATCGACCTCTTCATCGGTGGCAATGTGGAGTGATTCGTGTACTTCCTTGACAAACGCTTCCCATGCCGGGGTACCCGGTTCCGGAAGGGTGCCGTCTTCGGTGCCAGAATTTGGGCCGACCCGGTAACGCAGGTCGGTGCTGGTCACGGTCTTTGTGCCGTCGCTGCCCTCAAAAGTGATGCACCCATTGCCGGGCTGTGCGGTCACGCTGGCGGGCACGTCCACATAGCCGTCCGTCACCAGCGAGGATGCCGGGTCCTTGCCGCCAGGCACATGCCAAAATGCCCGGATGGTCAGCCCTTCCCACTCGCCGGTTGCTGCGACGGCAAGGCGGTACACGCCCCGGTTTTTGGTGTAGCCAAAGCGCACCAGCTGCTCATAGCCCGGCACTTTAACAACGCCATTGGATGCGAGAGATACGCTTAGCACAATCATAGGGTTTGCTCCTTACTCCTTGCCCTGCATCTGATTGAGGACGTGATCGGCGTGGATGGCGGCAGACGTGAAAGAGTTGTTCTCCCACCACGCCACGAGGGAAGCGACGACGGTGATGCCGGTGGTGATGATCTGCTCCAGCTGCTCCGACTCGATGGGGAGCGGGGAGTGGCCGGTTGCGCTCAAAATCTGATTGGTCAGTGCCAGCGCAAGGACGGCGGTGCGGGCGATGGTTCCAGCGGAAATCGTGTTGTTGGTCATGGTATCAGTTCCTTTCCTTTTCTTCGAGGTCGGCAATTCGGTGATCGGCGACCTTCATCTTCTCTTCCAGCACGGGAATGCGCTGGGCGAAATTGTTGTGTGCCCGGACTTCCCTGGTCAGTTCTTCCAGCTTGGTTTCGGTCACGGCTTGGCTTTTGCTGTTGGCAATCAGAACGCCGATCAGCGTGATTGCACCGGTAATGAGGGCGGCTACGATACTCTCCATTCGGCTTACCCCTCCCGGAGCCTGTCCAGCCCCTTTTTCGCAATAATGGCGGCGTAGTCCTTGTAAGCGTGGGAAAGGTCTGCGTTGCCCGTGATGCCCGGCACACTGGCGGTGCTGGTATACTGCCACATGCCAAAAGAAAAGTCTGTTTTGGGCTTGTCTTCCGGCTTTGTCTTGGTCTTGTCCTTTGGATATCGCGCAAGCCACACATCGTACTTTTTCAGCGCAGCGCCGCCCATATACAGCCGAGTCTTGCCGAATTTGAGACCGGTGTACAGCAGAGCGTAGAAGCCCCACTGCTCGATGGTCGCCAGCGCATACGCGGTCAGGTCGGTCAACGCCTGCTTGCCAAGCTTGCGGAGCTTGTTGTCCTCCACATCCACGCAGATCGGCAGCTCGAAGGTTTTCCCGGTCAGCGCAGTCTTGAGCAGGGCAAGCTCTGCGTCGGCACTGGTATGCGAGACGGCATAGGTGTAATAGTACACGCCAACCGGCAAGCCGACACGCTTGCACTCGGCATAGTTGCGCTCAAACGTCGGGTCGATGTACAGCCCGTCCTTGCGCTTGCTCAGCTTGCTGTTGGTGGATACCGTCTTGAGCATCACGCCGGAGATAAGGCCGCTTGCCTTGACCTTGCCCCAGTCGATGCGGCCCTGCCAGCGGGAAACATCCAAAATAGTTTTTGCCATCATGTCACGGCCTTTCTGTTAGTGGGATAAAGCCCTATTTAGTTAATTTTTAGTTCTAGCGCAGGTTCAACATTTTCACTTCCTTTTGCAATCCACGCTGTTAATATTTCTTTGCTTCTATCAATAGCTATAAATGTGGATTTATAGCCTGTTGATTCAGCACCGTCCCAGTCGCATACATAACTTGTCAGTCCATCTTCGATATAATACAGCTCTTCGTGCGAATGTCCGTGTAATAAGCATAATAAATCGTTTTCACATTGGCTGAAATCATATTGATGAGCAATTCCGTCTGTGTCTGTATAAGTACCTTTACGCTTGTTTTTTCTGTTTTTCAAAACGTTAAATAACGCACTAAAAATTGGCTCCTCATAAGACTCCATTTTCCACGTTTGCTTTGTTCCATCTCTATGTATATTGTTATCAGTCAATGGTTGGTGATTTAGGAAAATAATATCATACCCATCATTTTTGGATAATTCTTTTATGAACCATGTAGCAACGACTGTTGGAACGCTTACCATTGGTACCCCTGAATTTGGTGCATAGTAAGGGTCAAAAATAATATATTTCACGTTATGCAAATTATCCTTCACTGTATAACAGCATCTTTTTGATTTTGCAATATATCTTGCTTTTTTAGAAGTAAAAATCCTACGTAAAAAATATTCTGTTGTGCTTGTTCCATCCCATTTATCGTGATTACCACACACACCAATATAGTTTTTTATGTATCTAATATTATTATATATTGTATCAAATTTTAAGTCATCCCAATGTTCGGTAACATCATCACCTAGGTTTATATTAGCTATTTTCATTCCATCTGTATCAATGTTGTTTACATATCTTTGCGGATGTTGAGGTGACCATCTATGACTATCGGTGCATACAAAAATTGGAATGATGTCAGGATTTTTTTTGCATACATTTAACAACATATGATACGCTTCATCAATGATTGTTTCTCGGTCACTCTCCCACCCTTTTACTCGCGGCAAAATCGCTCCGTTATGTGTGAAATTTCGATATGAAATCGAGCTGTCAAAAATAACTCCTGCTGTTTTTAGACAATTAGTGTGGCATGATATTCTCAAATATTTTGCATTAGTTGGAATCACAAATTCTGTAAATCCTGCTTTATATTCTATTCCCTGCAAAAAATTATAAGATTCATCGTATAAGGCATTGCTTTCAGAATCTTCTTGACACTCAATTACAAATTTTTTATGACCGGTTAAATCGATGTAGTCTGATGATGAATAGGCGTCGGAGCTTCGTTCAGTTCCGTCCGCATTGTTGATATACGTATATGGAATTTCGTCAAGCAGAAATTTTCCGTTGTCAGCGATTTTTAGCTTTTCTTTGTTGCTATTTATTGTTTGCATTGGAAGGACAAAGAACCGAACATTTTTCGCGATTTCTCGTTCATTGGAGATTTTCAAGTCTCTATAACCATCAGGAATATCAATGTAATTTATCCCATTTTTTAACACGAAATTTTTATATTTGGTAGCGTCGGCAGAATACATAGCGTTATATTTTGAATCAACCGGGCTGTAAACAATAATTTTGTCACCCGCAATCACCGGGATACTTAACAGGTCCCAACCATCATAACCTAAAATAGTACAATCATCTTTAATATATAAATTTTTATCGATTTTAGGATTGGTCAGATATGCTTGCTGACAAACCGCCTCTCCCACCTTCGCCGCATCCGCCGCCTTGCCGGAGATGGAGAGGGTTGGGTCGATCATGTTCTTGAGCTCTTCCCAGGTCTGGATCGCCGAGGTCCAGTCCGCATTGGTGATCTGAGTGATATAGAAGAAGCTCTCCACCGACGTTCCGCCGGTATAATTGTCATTGCGGCAGTTGCAATCAATGGGCCAGCCATGGAGCATATAGCCATTGCTGCCGGTCACGCAGAGCACGACGCTGACATGGCCGGGAACGCGGAGAGCCTGACGTGCGATCTCGCAGGTGACGACGTTGCCGGATACTGAGCAGGCCGCCCGCTTGCCAGCGCCGTCGTTGATGGTATCATACCAGCCCTCATTCTGAGGGCCGAATCCTCGGTACATGATGCTGTACGTTGCACCAGATGGCGCAGCGTATGCCTTGCCGTCCTTGTACAGAACGGCCTTGAAGAAGCGGCTCTGCGCGTCGTTCTCCACAACGTCCAGACGCTGCGGAAGACCGGGGTTGTCAAAATCAATTTTGATCTCTCGCATCATTGTCCTCCTTGCTCAAAATAAAATCGCCTGATTCGGAAAGCAGATAGTCCGTCACATTTCCGTCCGGAAGTGTGTCAGAGTATGCGGCCCCATCGGGCAGGGTGGTCAGTGCGTAAGTCGGGTTGATAACGCCCGCCGATGTGATCCGGCGCGTGTCAGGCCGGAACGTGATAAGATACATAGACTCCTCCATCACAAAAAGCCCATCACAACATACGGGATGCAGCATTTTTTGTTTTTGTTCATCGTCACGCCAACCGGGATATTATTTATTTTTTTGGATTCCAGCCATCCACCGGGTCCAAACTGGACGCCGGTTTTGCTGACCGAAAATTCCCGGATGCGCGGATAGTCCCAGGTGTACGTTGCGCGGACACTTTTTCCGTTGACCGGCGCGATTGCCCATTGGATGCTGTTGTTGTCAATGACGCTGCTGTCAAAAATACTGCCCAGGTTGTCGATGAAGCCAACGGCAACGACCGCATAGCTTGCCAGATCCATCGGGACAAAAACATTGCCGTCCAGACCACCTGACGCATTGGCGGAGTTGTCCCAGATGACGCTGGAATTTCGCACCCCGCGAAATTCCAGGCCGTCCGGGTTGATGATATACGAGTGATCGCCGACACCGAAATTGATGCTTCCCGTGTCGCTCTCCTCGATATAATCGGTGGCCACGCGGCTTGCATCCACCGCCCGGTCGTTGGTGGTGGTCACGCGGCTGCGCTCCCGGATGGTCGTGCGGGCCAGGCGCTCTTTGGCGTCGCCCACTTGTAAGGAGTCATAGCGTTCCAGCAGTGCATTGTAATCCGTCTTGGTGATCCGCGCCGTGGCGCTCACGCCCAAACGCAGATACCGCACCTCGACCGTATCACCGCGCAGGATGATCCCGCTCTGGCCGGAGCCAGTGTACTCCACGCACTTTTCCAGCTGCACATAAGAGACCGTCAGGCTGACGCTGATCTTGCCGATCTCATTTTTCTGGATGAACTCGTCGGCCGTCTTTTTCATGCTGGCGTCCGAAGGCGCTTTCTGGTAGTAGCTGGTGAGGTCGAGCGGGTAGATCTTCCGGTATCCGGTGATGCTGGAAGCCGCGATGGGCTCCAGGTCATAATACTTGCTCTTCTCGGAGTTCATCCAGAAGGGATAGACGTGGGTGTAGACGTCCTCGATATTTTTTTCCTGGTTGACGTCCAGCAGGTTCAGGCCGTATGCGATTTTGACTCCGCGGTCAACGGTTTCTTTTTTGCGCAGCACACAGCTCAGGCCGTCGAACGTCCAGACGCCATCATAGGCCGAGGCAAGGTTGTCGCTGTTTCTGGACAGCAGCGCCGCACGGACGGTCATCGGCTTCGAGACCGAAAACGTGCCCGCAGTATCGTAACTGGCCGAAATGTCGAACGGGCAGTCTCCTACGATCCCAGCCTTGAGTTTTGTGATGGCCTCGCTCAGCGACGCAGCCGTGAAAGGCTTGACGATGCAGTTGTTGAGGTCATACGAGATGTGATGCGCATAGGCCTGGATCTTGCCGTCGATGGGCCGCGTCATCCGGTAGATGCGGAACAGCTGCCGGTTTTCGTACCGGGACGGGGCCGCGCTGATGAGCCTGCGTTCGGCCAGCAGCTCCGCATGGAGACCGGTCATCGGATAGATGAGGGTCAGGTCATACGCACCGTTCTCTTCGCAGCTGACGGTGCAGCTTAGAGCGTCTTTCAGCGCGCCCAGACCGTAATTGCCGATGGAGGTTACATCGGCCTCGTGTAAGATCGGCGTCATAATGTCCACCACCTTGGAGTCAGGGTCACGCCGGTCACGCCGCCGCTCCAGCTGATCGTATTTTCGCCCGGCCGCAGCGTGGGCCAGGTGCCGCCGACAAGTGCGTTTGCATTGGTGCCGCCGGTGACGTAGGCGTCCCAGTTTTCGCAGTCGGCATAGAGTACCCGATCTGCCGGGGGCATGGCGGCAAATTCCACGCCGTTGACGACGACTCGTCCCTCTGCGCCGTTTCCGGTGATCTCCAGATAGGGGAGTGCCACCTGATCCAGCGGATTGAGAAGGGCCTGTCCATTTTCCAGCGCCACAGCCTGATAGCCGGACACGAGAAAGTGGCGCGGATCACAGTCAAAATCAACCGACAGCCGGCCGTACTTGTTGAGGATGTTTGTGATGCTGCCCGGCTTGGCCGTGGCGAAATAAAAAAACGACGGGTCGTATCCATCGGAGAGCTGATGTGCTCCCGGCGTTCCGACCAGCCATTTCTTGACGGTGCGGGCGTCTTCCGCCGTCGGGTTTTTGCCGTGGAAATACAGTTGATACGTCACGGTGATATTGTCGTAATAGCCCAGGTCAGCATGGAGCTTTCCGTTTCGGCCCGGCACCTCATACTCCTCGTATTTGGCTTCCGGGACTGGGATCTCCGGCTTGTGCTCGATGTGGCAAAAATACTCGTCCGAGCTGTGGCCGTTAAAATACAGGTACTTCTCCATTGGCGGAGGCCTCCGAATTGATCATCATTTGCAGCTTGTTGATGGTGTACTGGGCAATCTCCTCAGCGTCCTGCCCTTCCTGCGGGTAGATGCTGATGCTGACGCCGCCCATGCTGATGCGCCGGGTGTTGTAAGCCGTGGTGAGCGCAGAGCTGGCCCGGCCCACGTCATAGGTGAGCTGGGTTTCCATCTGGCCGCTCAGCCCGCGCACTGCGTCGCGCAGCACATAGGCATTATCGGTGATCCCTTTTGCCATGCCTTTGACCATGTCCGGCATCCACTGCTCATATTCCCGCAGCGGGCCAACGTCCGGACGGGAGAAATGAATGTACTCCGCTATTTTTTTTGCAAGGTTCGCGGCTGCTGTGGCCAGTTTTCCAGCATTTTGTTTCATGCCGTTTGCCATGCCTTTTACAACATCCGCGCCCCAGTTGTTTGACTCAGTTGCCAAGCCGGAAAGGCTTGTCCCCAAAAGATTTCCGATCACAGAAAGCGCAGCACCGGCAATACCACCATATACATTTCCGCTGTTCTGGACTCCAGTGGCAAACCCCATTACTCCGCCCGTAATCAGTCCGACAATGTCGATGTTGTCAAAAAAGCTGTCGCTTGCGCGGTAGCCCTTCGACAAGTCCGAAAACCAGCTTCCGAGCGGGCTTTTGCTCAGATTGGAAGCCGCCTGTTCCAGACCGCCCAGTTTTGTATCGAGGTCGAGGATAAACTGCGAGAAGCTGCCCACCGTACCCTGAACGCCCTTGATTTCGGTCTTCAGGCCGTTTGTCTTTTCCTGCACGTCGGTCACAATGCCGTTGACATAAGTTGTCGTGCGAGTGACTGCCTGGGCGACGCCGTCCACAATGGCTGTATACGAGTCCGTCACCACATCGGTCGTAGAGACAACGTTCTCTTTGACCTCGCCGGTCGTCTGGTCAATGACCTGCTCGATCTTTTTGGTGGTCTGGGTCGTCCGGTCCAGAGCGCCGACAACGCCGTCCACACCATAGATCTTCTCCGACTTCGAGGCAACCGCGGTCTTTCCGGCAGTTGTGACGTTTTCAACGGTCGTCTTGCTGCTCTGCTCCACGCCGTCCAGCAGGGTGACGACCTGTTTGTAGTTTTTCTGGATGCCGTCTACCATCTCGGTCCATGTCCGGGTGACGGTCTGGGCGGTTTCCTCCGTCGTGCCTTTGAGCTGCTTGGTTGTTCCGTCGTAGACGTTGTAAGTGTTATCGGCGGTTTCCGTCACCTGCTTGATAGCCCCGACGATGTTGCCGGTGCCCTCCAACAGCTGTGTGTTGGTTTCGGTCACGCTGTTGGCGAGCTTCTTTTGGTCGGCAGCGGCCTTTTTGGTTTTTTGGGTCGTGCTCCCGGTCGGCGTATCACTTCCGCTGCTTGTCGGGGGCGTTACGGTCGGATGCAGCCGGTCGTATTGCTTTTGGTTTGAGATACCTTTTCCTGCCAAGGCTTCCTGCCTTCGGCGGTTTTTGTTTTTCTGGCTGTCCGTCTGTGAGCGGTAGTCCTCGTAGCTGTCATACCCTGCATAGGCGTCCTTGCCCAGCGCCTTGTTGAGCTTGTAGCTCCACTGATCGAGGACACTGATCGCATTTTGGGCAATGGTAGACAGTCCATCGCCCAAAGCAGACATCTCGCTGATTACGCCTGAAATCAGCGGATTCAGCGACGCGATCTCCTTCGCCAGACCGACCCAGCCGTCCGTTTTGTATGCTTCAGCCGCCGCAACGGTCATATCATTGAGGTTGCCAACGACCATTTTAATGCCGTCGGTCAAATCAGCAGTCATAAGGCCCGCCAGCTGAGTGGCGTTATCCGTCAGCGTGGACATCTGGCCGTTGAGCGTCTCGCTCTGGGTGGACATGGAGTTGTAGTACCGTCCGCCCTCATCTGAGGCCTTTTCCAGTGCAGCGGTCAGCACGTCATAGGTGACGGTCATTTTCTGCACTTCGGCGGTCGATTTGCCGGTGTAGTCAGCCAAAATGCCATAGACATCAATGCCCGCATAGGCAAATTGCTTGATGTCTGCTGCCGTGGCCTTTCCGGCATTTTTGATCTGTTGGAGGTTCTGGGCCATCCGGCTCAGCTCCTCGTTGCCGCCGCCGGTTGCAGAGACCGCATCGCCCAGCGCAAGGATGACCTTGCGGGAAGAATCTGCATCAACGCCGGTCGAGATCAGCAGCTCGTTGGCCTTGACAAGGCCCGCCGTGTCGAAGGGGGTCCGGGCCGCGTCCTGCTTGATCTGCTCCAGTGCGTTTTCCGCAGCGGATGCGCTGCCGAGCATGTTGGTCAGTGCCGTTTGATACTGCTCCAGCTGGGCGTTATAGCTGACGCCCGCCTCAACGACCTTTTTGCCTGCCGACAGCAGAGTGCTGCCGATGGCCGCATAGGCTTTTGCGGCCAACGTGCCCGCTGTCACAGAGGCAGCAAGGTCGTCGCCGGACGTTCTTGTCTGGTCCGAAAATTCGCCCAGACCGTTTTCCGCGTCAGACAAGCGACTTTTGAGGGTTGCCAGTTCTGCGCTGGTCTTGTTGATCGCAGTGCGGAATCCGGATGCTTCTTTGCTGGCGTCGCCCCATTTGGTGACTGCTTTTTGAAGCATCGTGTTTTGCGCTGAAAGGGCAGATTCCTGATTCTGGATCTGCTTTTTCAGCACAGAGGCAATGGAGGAGGCCTTTTGCTGTGCGGTGGCGTTTTTTCCAAGCTGTGCAGTGACAAGATTCAGCTCAGAGGAATACTCCTTCTGCTGCTGGATGATGTTTTGCATCTGTTTGCGGTATTCGCTTTCGCCCTCAACGCTGATTTTTGGGCCAATGTCCGTTTTTGCCAAGCGCTACCACCTCCTCATCGTATCGCCGCCAGCGTATCGAGGTCGGCATAGACTTTCTGGTCTGCACCGTTCTCGATCTGCATACACGCCATATAATCCAGCATTCGGCCAAGCGGGCAGGCCAGAACTTCGCGCTCTGTCATTCCGAGCTTTCGGCCGTAATACAGATACCATGTGGTATTCAGCCGGATCACATGGCGGTTTCGCCGTTTTTTGGGTTGTTATCCGGTGCGACCTCCACATCGCGGGAGGACCCGCCGCTCAGAGCCCTGGCAACGTCGCGCCAGATCCCGACAATCTCAGCGCCGGACAAAATCGCCTGAAGAACATCATCTGCCGGAAGGTCTGCGGTATTTTCCGGCTTTTCGCCAGAAAACGAAGCGTTTGCGGCAAGATACGCCTTGCCAGCTTCCACCAGCGGGCGAAGCACGGTCAGGATCACACGCATCATTTCGGCCAGTTCCTGCTTGTCGGCGTGAGCAGTGACGCTCTCCACGACCGCGTTGACATTGCCGAACGCTTTTTCCAGCACATCCGCCGCCCCGATGGTCAGGCAGAGCGGAAATTTCTTGCCCTTAATATTCGTCCACACAACATACTTGTCGTTCATTCGTTATTCGCCTCCCAGAGCTTTCTTGATGAAGGCCACTGCCTCGCTTTCGGTCGCGAACAGGGGCTTCGGGATGATCTTCCAGCGGTTCTTCGCGCTGTCGTCCCGCAGGATGGTGAAGTCGATGTCCTGGGTCTGCCAGTCGATCTGATCTTCCTGCGTGGTAGCGTCGTCACCGGGCACCTTGCAGCGGCATTTTGCCAGGACCATGGCGCCCCAGTAGCTCTTGCCGTCCCGCTGGACCTTTTTCACGGCACCGATGCCGATGTAGGGCGGTTCCATCTCCGCACCATACTCCAGAGTCTCAACGCTGTTGCTGCCGTCCACCTGCACCGGGTTGCCCGCTTTCAGGCCCATGAGGAAGGCTTCGTCGTCCGGGGTCAGGCCGTCAATGGTCATGGTGCCGGAACCGTCCGTGAAGGCGGAGCCGGTCTCGGTCTCGGCCAGCCGGTCGTCGGCGTAGAAGTTGTTATCGTCGCTGGTCGAGATATCGGTGCTCATACTCACCGAGCGGCCCAGCTTGCGGACGCCGGTGTAAGTGACGTTCCCGCCGTCGGCTGCATACAGCGCGACGTGAATGTTGGAAAAACCGGTCGTTACAATGCTTTTCGGATTCTCAGGCATGTTTTTTCCTCCAAATAAAAAAAGAAGAAGGTGTCCACGGTGGACACCTTCTTTGGGTTTATTTCTTTGTGATGGCTTCGATTTGCTTTTGGATTACCACTTCCATGGTTTTTTGCGCATTTTTCCGGCAGGCGTTGACAGCCGGGGCGATAAAAGGCGTTTTGTCGCGCACACTGCTCCCACTTTCAACGCTGCGGGCAATGAGCGCGTTCGGCTGGCCGTTCGGATAGGTCTTTGTCTGGACTTCGTTGTAGCCCTCAAAACCGATCTTGACGTTCCAGGCACCGTTTTCGTGGCGCATGTTGGTGATGCCGAAGCCCTCTTGCAAGCCTTTTTTCTGTGCCTCAGAAATTCCATGCAGTTTTTCTCCCGCATCTCTGGATTCCTGCGACAAATAGAAATACGACTGTTTTGCCGGTGGTGCCTGGACCGGAAGCGCGTCGATGGACTGTTTGATCGCATCGGCCACGACTTTTGCGCCCTCATAGACCGCGTGTTTGCAGATGCTGTTCGTCTCGTTGGTCAGCTTTTCCAGCTGGGCAAGATAGTCGTTGGCTTTTTTGGAGGTGATCTTAGCCACAACCGGCCACCTCCCAGCTCCACTCGTAGTGCCAAATGCCCCGGTCGGCCTCGAACTGGATGCTGTTCAGCCGCCAGGCGATGGAATCGAACGAGTCGAACGACTGCTCCAGCGCCTCGCGCCAGGGGTCGAATTCGTTCTGGGTGAAAAGGTCGGTCGTGCCGGTGACGCAGCCCTCGACGTGCTTGCCTTCCGCCTCAAAATCGGAGGCTCCGTCTTCCTGCCAGACGAAATACCGCTTGGATTTCATCCGCCCGCCATGGCTCACCTGGTCGGTGACGGCGGTATGGGCTGCAATGATGCACTCGCTCCACGTCATTTGACATCCTCCTTCAGGCGGTCGTCGAAATCTTCCTCGACGGCCCGCAGGCTGATATCCATCGAGGGCGGGTGGCAGTTTTCCACCACCTGAACCGTGTCGATGCGATAATACTGGCCGTCCTCGGTCCGGGCCACGTCCTGGCTGCTGATCTGCACCGGTGCGCGCGGCACCCGCACCACGCGGACGATCTCCGCGAGGTTCTGGCGGCTGAGATACAGCCGGTTGATGCCGAGCCGCTGCTCTTCGTAGCAGGCCGAGAGCTTCCTTTTCAGCTTGATTTTGGGTTGGTGGCCGACATCGGCGACGTCCTCGGTCGAAAAGACGGCCAGAACGCCTGCATTGAAGTTCTGCGAGATGTCATTCGTTGGTCTGGTCGGCATTTTGCGCGGCATAAGCGCTCACCCGCCTTTCGTTTTGCGCTGCCAAAATGAGATGACGGTAGTTGGTCTCGAAGATATCCGCCGCGCCGTCGCGGGCGTAGCGGACGTAATCCATGAGCAGGTCCCGGTGCAGACCGGGCGTGGTGTAGTCCTGTGGTTCGCCGATCTTGCCGTCCAGATAAGACATACCGCCCACGGTGAGGTTCCAGACCTTCGTGTCCACGGCGTCGTCATCCCATGTGATGTCGAGATAGTTTTTAACATCCGGGAGCAGCTTGGCCCGAATGCCATCCCATACGGTCGTCATAAGGTCAGGACTTGGTGACGGTGACGGTGTAGGCCTTGGTGGTCGTGCCGTCTTCCGCCGTCACGTTGATGGTTACAGTGTTGGAGCCTTCGGCCCAGGTGGCAGACTTGCCGTTCTCGATGATCTTGCTGCCGACCTTGACCTGAACGGTCGCACCGGCGTTTGCGGGGGTGGCAGTGATGACATTGGAGGCCGTATCGGTCGTTGCAGTGTAGCTGGCCGTGGTCGCGCTGAAGGCCGGGGTCAGGGTCAGGTTGCCCAGCTTCAGGGAGGCCAGGTTGGCGTCAGCGGACGGGGTAGGAGAGGTGACGGTCTCGACCTTGTAATTCAGCGGGCGCAGGCCAGAAATGTCGAGGTTCAGGAAAGCATTGTTGTCCACCGGGAAGCCGTTGGCATACAGCTTGATGAGGTAGACGCGCTCGTCTTCCAGGAAACGGTAGGAGTCGTCATACTCCAGCCGACCGCCCTTGTTCATGCCGACCGCTGCAAAGTACAGACGGCCCACGCCGAACACAGCCTGGCCGCGCGGCAGAGCGGAAACCGGGATGATGGTGGCAGGGTAGGGCAGGACGTTGTTGCGATAGGTGCCGTCCGGGGTGCGGATCGTGGTGGCGGGCATGACCTTCTCATAGTAGTCCTGCGGGTTGACCAGCAGAATGAGGTCATCCGGGTTGCGATCCTTGCCGTTCGGGGTGACGGCCAGCAGAGCGACCAGCTTGCCCATGGTGGTGGGCTCGAAATCCGAAACCTTGATCTTGGCTTTTTCGGGGTATGCGCCGCCGACAACGGAGGCGCTCTCGCTCACATCGCGGATCATGCCGATGGGCTTGTCGTTGCCGTCGCCCATCACGATGCCGTCTTCCAGGCCGTTGGCGATTGCTTCGGCCAGGATGGAGCGGATATAGCGGTCCAGCCATTCGGGGCCGAGGTCCAGCTGAGCCTTGCAGACCGGGATGAACGCAGAGAGCTTGTACAAGCCGACGTCAACTTCCTTGAAGCCGGAGGTCAGCTCCTCGATGATCTTTGCGCACAGCTTACCCCATGCGGCCTTGTGGCGGCCGTCGGTGTTCAGCATCATCCGGATGGCGCCGCCGGTCGGGGTGAACTGGATCTTGCTCAGCAGAGGATGGCTCTCGGTCAGGTCTTCCATGACGCGGGAGATAATGGTCTGCGGGAAAACGACACTCACGTTTTCGAGGGTCTGCTTCGGGTTCTCGCTGCGCATGGCGTCGCTGATCTTCTGGTAGTATTCCTTCTCTTCCGTGGTCAGCTGCCGGATGCCGCGCGCATACAGAGCAGAGTTGTCGAGTTCCTGCCTCAGACCGTTCAGCTTGGCCTCGTACTCCTCCGCGTTGATGTCGCCGATGGTCTGGCACATCTCCGAAAAGACGTCAGACAGTTCGTCGGGCTTATTGTCCTTGATGGCACCGGCCAGCTGCTGGCGCAGGTCAGACAGTTTCTGATTCTTCTGGTACATGTCTTTCAGATTCATGTTGATGTCTCCTTTTTGGTATTCAAAAAGGCGTGTCCAGTTTGGACACGCCTTTGCGGTTTGGTCAGAGCTTCGAAAACAAGCTCAGCAGGTTGTTCTGGGGTGGAGCGGGCGGTTCCTTGGGCGGCTTTTTGGGAGCCGGGGAGGGAACGGCCAGCGTTTGACGGATGAGCATGTCGTGCACACTCTGGGTGGCCTCGTCGCCGCGCGCACCCTTCTGGATGCTGGTGGCAAGGCCCATTTCCAGCACAGCTTCGGGGCTGTACCACGTTTTACTGTTGATGAGGTCCCGCGCCGCCTGCTCCTTCATGCCAGCATTGGTAAACGCACCCAGGCCGATCTCCGTCAGCTTGTCCAGCTCATCCGCAGCCTCGCGGAGGTCTTCGGAATATCCGTAGGTGCCGCCAATGACGGGGTGAAAATAAAACGCGCTCACATTGTTGGCGATGCGCTGCGTACCGGCCAGAAACGGGTAGATGGCCGCGCTGGCCACAAAGCCGTCGGCGTGGGTCGTGATCTGTGCGTTTTTGGCCCGAAGGGCGTTGTAGATCGCAAAGCCCTCCGAGACATCGCCGCCATAGCTGTCCACATGGACGTTGATTTCGGCAAGGTTCCCGGCCTTCTCCAGCTGGTTGGCCAGCCGGAAGGCGCTGATATCGCTCTGCTCCCATATGTATCTTGTAATATCGCCGTAAATATAGATGTTGGCTTCCTCGCCGCTCTGCTGCATATCAAAATACGGTTTAGGCACTGTTCTTGTCCTCCTTTTTGTTGGCTTCGGTCGCGGCATTGCGGGCAATGGCTTCGACCGTTGCAATGTTTTTGGTCATCCAATGGATGTTTGCCCAGTCCTCTGTAATGGTGGAATCTCCGACCTTTTCACGCAGCTCGTTGATGCTCCATGCCGCGCTTTCCACGATTTTTTCGATCTTGTCCGCATTGCTCAGGATGTCGAAATGCTGGATAGTCGAGGTATCAACGTTCACGCGGTCGCCGCTCTGCCAGACTCGGCGTCCATACAGCTTGCGGTTCAGCTCCTCGCTGATCTGTGCCGCCAGCGGGTCGATGCAGGTGGTGAGCCAATGCGTGACCACGTCGCTGATTCCGGCAACTTCGCCCTGCACCAGGACGGGTGGGATGCCGAACCCCCGCGCCGTGAAAGAAAAAATGTCGTCCACAAGCGCCCGGATGTCTCGCGTGTCGCCGGTCTTGCCTGATTCCGAGAACTGCTGGAAGTCGTAACCGTCAAATTCCGGCAGAATGCCAAAATCACTTTGCAGGAACGACTCGTACAGCTGATTCAACCGCTGCGCAAACAGCTCCTCAAAATTGTCCTGTCCGGAATTGACCTGCGAAATATGCACTTTCATGTGCTTGCCAGCATTCCAGCTGTGATTTTTCATGCTCGCTTCCAGCAGCTTGTTGTAACTGGTATAGAGCGCATCCACCACCGCTTTTGCATCGGCGCTGTTGAGCACAAGGTGGATAACTTCGCTTTCCTTCAGGTCGCGGGTGTACGGTTCATCGCCCACCTGAATCTGCCGGTAGATGTTTTCCGCTGTCGGAAAGTATTCCGGCTTCGTCCAGCTGTCTGCCACGACCAGATTCAGCATGCCGCCGCGCTGGGTGGCAAGGATCAGCGCCTCATTGTTTTTATAGAGCCGGTAGACGACCTTTTGCCAGAATGCCGTACTGTTTTCGTTGACGTTCGGTTCCACGTTGAGCATGTAATAGTAATCTTTTTTGACGGCCTGTCCGCGCTCGAACGTCTTGAACTCGCAGTTTGCAATCGCTTTTGCGATGAGGTTCACGCAGCAGTTGAACGCCAGATCCCGCAGGCGGTATTCCTCCCAACAAATCATCCAGTCGGAAAGGGAAGCTTTTACCGCCGAGGCGTTGATGGGTACATTGGTCTCATCCACATGCTGCGCGGGGAGCTTGAGCCCATCGGATTTCTGAAATCCGAAGAACTCTTTTACTTTTTCGGAAAATGACATGGTTTGAACTCCTTACCAGCATATTGCTCCGATTTTGGGGAGCTGAACTTGTCCGGTGCCCAGCTCGGTTTCGATGACCATGGAAGCTACCAAGGCCATGAAGGGGTCTGTTTTTCGGGATTTTGCCTCGATCTTCGCATATACGAAGTTTCCGGTATCCACGCCCTGACTGCGGCTGCTGCGCACACGTTTTGTGTTGTTGACTGCCCAGCGCAGCTGAGGCAAGTCCCCCCAGGTGAAAAGGCCTCGGTCGAAACAGTCCTGGATCACCGGGTCCACCTGCATGATGTCGCTGGGACGGATCAGCTTCACGCGGGTTTTGTCCTTTGCATCAAAGCCGATGCTCTGCAACGCTTCGGCCATCATGGTGTAGCGGAAGTTATCCAGCGCCAGTTTTTTGATGTTGTAGATACGCCCGGAATCCCGGATGTAATCCGTGAGCAGATACGGAGAAATGCTCACATCGTCCACATAGGTGCACACGCCCATGTCACACCACGTTTTCCACGGGGCCTTGATGCGGGTCAGTGTTTTGCTCTGTGCGCAGATCCAGGCGTGGTTAATATCGAAGCGCTTGTCACCGCGCCGGAAGTGGAGGTTGACCGCCGCCCAGTCGCTCAACTCGGCATAGTCGATACCCACCGTGCAGCTCCACCCGGCCAGGTCAGGCAGGGGGGTGTTGGTGGCCCTGACTTTTTCGTAGTCGGTGACGGCGATTTCTTTGGCCCCATCCCGGATGCCCATGCGTTTCGTGATGAAATCACCGTTCTGTTCCGGGCGCTCCCGCCAGTCGCGGTACTCGTCCCGGATCTCCTGCATCAGGTGGGGTAGGTAGGGAAGCGATGGGTTTGCCATGCACCAATTGTTTTCATCGTGCACTTGGTCTTTCGAGTCCAGGCAGCAGATGAACGGCAAAAAGCCCTCATCTGCCTCGCCCTCAAACAGGATCCTGCGGCCTCGTGCAAGATAGTCGTCCAGCGGGCCGTCGCTGACGTCGCCGTTGGACGTAAAAAAGCCCACGCGCGGCTCGGCAACCTTGCCCTGGCCGGTGACGAAGACTTTGATGTTGTCGTAATTCTGGTATTGGTGGACCTCGTTGAAGATGACCGCGCCGGAGCGCATACCGTCACGGCCCTTCGGGTTGTTGGTTCGGCCTTTGACCTCGCCCAGGTTTTTGCGGCCCCGAAGGATCTCTTTTGTGTGGTAGTAATATTTTGACAATTTGGCTTCCCAGGTCGGATTCTCCAGCGCTTCCACGATATCTTTGACGGGGGTGACGGCCTGTTCCTCGTTGTTGGCGCAGATGTCCACATTGTAATGCGGGACCGGGTTGTATGGGCTGATGAGCGCTGCCGAAGAAATGGCAATCACGCCGTCTTTGCCCGCACCACGGCCTACCATTGCAAACAGCGTTTTGAAGCGGGGGGTATTGTCTGCGCGGTAGGTGCACAACCACAGCCCCAGCGCAAAGGTCTGCCACGGAAAAAGTCTGTCATACGGAAAATACCGGGCGAGGCGGAAATATTTCCGCATTCGCTCGGTATCCACATGAACGTCTTCTGTTTCAAAAATGCGCCGCACAAGCGCAACAAGCGCATGCTGCTCCCGGCAGGCGCGAGGATTATCGGCCTCCACCTGCTCGATGTACTCCAAAATCTCCGGGGGAATGTTAGAGGTCATCGTCCTCACCGGCATTCGCCACCATAAATTTGAACTGCTGGATGACGCGCAGCAGGGTCGAAACGGTGGAGTTTGCCGCGCTGGCCGTCTGGTTATAGATTTGAATAGCAGGATTGGCGATTTCCATTTCGGCACCCTTTGGTGTGACTTTCGTGACGGTCAGGCCATTTTTGTTCATGTCCGTCTGCGCCTGCGTCAACAGATCCAGCTGGGTGACGTAGCGGTCGAGCGTCGAGCGGTACAAAAAGTTTGTATCGCAGTTCGCCGCTTTCGCCGCATCCTCGATTTCCTTCAATTCTTTTCTGTACTTTTTGCAAGCCTCAGTAAGAGAGAGCGGTTTTGCCGTTTTCACCATGGAATCATCCTTTCATCAAATTTTGTGCAACATCACAACAATTCCCGCGCGCACGTGCGCGCGAGAGAAAAGCTGGAAAGTCGAGGGACACCACGAGTAAGGCCCCGACCCGCTCACCCCGTTTTTTCGGGAGGGGGGTGTCCACGGTGGACACCGGGCAGGGGAGAAAGGCTCACACAGCCGGTCAGTCCCAGCGCTCGCGCGTCAACGGCGGAGCGCTTTTGCATCTGCGCATCCGCTCCGGATGGCAGACCGTCTCATGGCAGTCCTTGCATACACTGATAAGGTTGCGCTGCCGGTTGCCGTCTGCATCTGTATACCAGATATCCAGCGCCTTTTCCGGTGCATCCTTGACATGGTTGACATGATGGACCAGGTCGGCGCGCCGGTATCGCCCGCGCTGCTTGCAGATCTGGCACTCGTGCTTGTCCATGTCCAGCACCTCATGCGACAGCCGCACCCACTGCGAAGAGCAGTAGAACGAATGCACATTGCCGGATGCAATCAGACTCTTGAGCCAATTCAATAATCGTTCGGTCATATACTTTCCCTCAATGCGTCCGGCGAGGTTCGAACTCGCGCCCCACGGATTAAAGATCCGTTGCACTCCCAACTGAGTTACAGACACATAAAAATAAGCGGAACCTTGCATTCCACCGCATATCAATTTCGCCAGGAGGCTCAAGAGATAAGGTTCCGCTGCATCCAGAACTTTCGCGGCTGGATGCCCCGCTATACAATGCACCAGCGCCCATTTGCCTGCGCATTGTCTGGCATTCCCGGCAGGGATTAAACCTGCAACCTGCGGTTTTGGAGACCGATGCTCTACCAATTGAGCTACGGGAATTTATAAAATGCCGCTTGCAGGGTTTGAACCTGCAACCAAACGGTTATGAGCCGTCAGCTCTTCCGGTTGAGCTAAAGCGACATAAAAACGGCGGCTTTTTGCAGCTGCTTGAAAAGCCGCCGTAAATTTTTAAGTGATCTTGCACCCGATGGTATCAGCAGCAGGTGTTCGCCGAATAGCAGGTCGGTCGCGCCTTAGATACAGCCGGTTCCTCCGATCTCTGCCCTCGGCTCACGATGCCGCATCTTGTGACAGGTCTTCTTTACAAAGCGGCAGCGGGAATGCCGCCGCATCATTACGATTTTCTTGTTTTTTCGCATCCAGCACGTAGATTTCGTTCGGAAGAGGTTAGAAAGAATGCCGCCCAATGTTTTTATCACGTCAATCGTTTTGTAAATGGTTTCGATCAGGTTCTCCATAGCGTTCCCCATGATTGTGCAGCTCCTTTCGTTTTTGAAATGTGTCCACAGTGGACACCCCGCCGGGTGGATGTGATATCTTGTTCGTCATGCGCCGCTGGGTTTTGGAGCGGACGGCGCTGGTCCCATTGAGCGCGGTAAGGTTCGACCGCACTATGATTCCCGCCGGGAAGTCTGAATCCACAATGAGCGGCTGCTTGGGCTCTCACCCAATAACCGCATTTTGATTATAGCACATCAAAAACGGACATTCCGGACAAATCGGACATTCCGGACAAATCGGACATTCCGGACAAATCGGACATTCCGGACAAGGCGTTTGCGCTATAAAACGGCTATTCCTTTTTTTCAAAATCCTTGCATTTGATATTAGGATTATTCAAAAAATGTCCTCATTCACATTCTACCGTGTATGCCGAATCTTGGTAGTTGTACTTTTCTTTTTTGTGCACACAGTTTGTACACGACTGCTTTTTGCTATACAAAATGTCAGCAATTGCCGTTATAGAACATTTTCCGCTGTCGCTGTGCCACAATGCACAACTGCTGGTCTGGCAAGTTTTATATCCTGCCCTGCTGTAACTAAATGGACATTCTTTCATTTTTACCTCACATTCTGATTGATCCACCGTTCGACCCGACGCCGGATCGCTTCCGGGCCAATGTCCACGCCTTGCTCCATAAGCTCGACTGCCACAATCTGCGGCTTTTTGCCTTCCGTGCAGACTGCTGTGAGCAGCGCCCGCAGCTCGCAGTCATCGCAGCTCTCAATAAGGCTCAGACCATACATGTACTTTTTCCGCTGCTGGACGTTGGTCCACTTGAGCCGCTTGATCTCATCTTCCCGCCGGGTGAAGGAAATGTCCGTCCCGGTCACGGTCGCGTGACTCAGGATGCAGGCGTTCCCCTCACCGCTGGAAGACTTGACCACATCGGAAGCGCTCTGCGGGCCGTCGGCCTGGATTAATTCGAGCTGTTCAATGCGCCGCTGACGCTTTTCGATGTCGTAAGGGATAGCATACAGTTTCCGAAATTCTCGTGGCGTCAGCGGCTCCATTGTGGTTCCTCCTTGTTTATTTCAGCTCAAAATATTTCGTCAGAATATCCGTAATGCCAGAGTAGAAACTTATCCAGCCGCAGGTGGCGAAGCTGTTATCTTGCAGAATGATGGCGTAGTCATCACAGGTCTGTCCGGCATCCTCTCTGGTGGTGTCTATCCGCTTCCACAGCGTTGCCCCGCCGGGCAGAGGCTGCTTGTAATACGCAAGCCGGAAACGCACGTCCTCCCAAGCCAGCTCCCACGCTGCACTCGCACCCAGAGTTTTCTCCGCCAGCTTGCGCAGTGTGTCCTTCCCAAGGGATTCTGCGGATTTCTCTGGCATGCCATGGCTTTTGATGGGCTTTTCTGCAAATCCTTTTTCGACACAGAATTTTACAAACTTTGCCCATGTAAAGTAATAATCTCCATGTCCGCTCCACCAAAAACGAATCTTGCGGTTATCAAAGTCTACAAAACCTTTGTGTAAACTTCTTCCGCATTCTCCGCCTTTTGCGGTTACAAGAGCTTCAGCTGTAAAACTACGGGCTGATTTTACCCAATCAAGTTCGCACACTTCTTTTGCAGATTCGATTACCCATTCTGGGTACTCCTGCTCCTGTTTCGGTACCGTTACCGAAGACTCTGGTTTGCAGTCGAACACGACCGGCTTTTCGTACACCGGTTTATCTGCTTTCGGGGCTTTGGCTGCTTCCTGCTGCGCCATCCGCGCCGCAATGATCTCTTGTGCCCGCCGATATGCGCCCATCAGGGTGATTCCCCCGGACTGAAGCTCCCGCTTGGTATCATCGCCGCAGTTTTCCGAGATCGCGTTCAGCCGGGCCGCTGCACCAGTGCTCAAGCCCAAGATCCTGCACAGCTCATCACGGACCTTTCCGCTCAGCCCACCAAGGCTTTTTCGCCTCGTTAAAATCTCCTTGAGCGTCTCATACTGCGCCAACCGTTCACCGTCCGTCAGGTCGCGGGCGGTAGCGTTGGCCGTGATGAGCGCGATCTTCTCGTCATCGTCATACTTGAGCTTGAGGATGACGCAGGGGAGAGCCCCAAACCGTGTATCGCCCTCTTTGGCCAGCTCCTCGCAGGCGGTCAACCGCCGCTCTCCGCCGATCAGCTTGTAATTGCCACCATCCAGCTCCACCACTTCCAGCGGCTGGCGGATGCCGTTGGTCTTGATGTCCTCTTTGAGCCGTGACACGTCCCCGATGCGATAGATCTTTCGGTTGTCCGGGTTGATGATGATGTTTTTGCGGTCGATCATGACCACCTGCATCCCGGACCCCGCCGGGTCGTCCGGCTGAACGCTCAGAAGCCCGCTCAATAATCCAGTGCTCATTGCAGTTCCTCCAATTCATTGATAACTAGCCATTTTTTCACGCTTTCTTCATCAAATCCGAGATCGTCACCATACTTTTTGAACATCTCGCCTGAGTGCATAGCTGTTCCAACTGCATAGTTTACGCCATCAAACAAAAGCAAATCTTTGTCCATTGGGGCTTCTTCGCCTATCTCGTGAAATTTACAATTTGTGATTTCCGGTGCTTCTTTCATCAGCGAATCTGCAAGGCCTATCAGCATTTCGGCACACGCTTCTTTGATTGCGCCCTTTATAAAATCTTCTACCTTGTCGGACATCATGAGCTTTTCGGCGCCATCTTTGCAGTTCTGGCCGGCGACTTTCCAACTTTCTGCAACTTTTTCCGCATCAATCAGTCTCATATAGTTTTTCCTCTATCTTCTTCAGTCTGCGTCCAGACGCATTTTTCAGCAGGTTTCTGCATCTCAGCCATGATTTCCTTATGGTGCGCAGTGGTAATGTTGTTTGGGACAAAATACTTATTGACCATTTCAAACGGAAAGAGGTGATTTTTAATAATATCTTTGGCTTCTTCTCTCCCGCAATTAGCCCGCATTTCGATATAATCTTCATCGGTCATGTTGTAGTCGGTCACGCAATCAACAACAGTGGAAAATCGGCAAAGCAGACCGTTCGGCTGTCTGCAAATAAAAGACCCCATATCACTTTCCCTCCACGATCTCCATCACACGTACTGCAAGATTTTTGTACTGCTCGGCAGGCTTGCACTTGGGTGCGAACTTGTACAGCGGCTGATGTGCCGATTTTGCTTCCTTGACCCGGACGCTGTTGTTGATGCGCATCACGCTTCCGTCCTCGTTCCGGAAAGCCGGAATGTGGAGATTTGCGATCTGATTGACAGTCTGCATTGAGTACCGCCCCCGGTCATACTTGGTGGCCAGCACACCCATCACGGCAAGCTCGTGGTTGTATCCGTGCTGGATGTCCCGCACCTGATCCATGATCTCGGCCAGCCCATCCAGCGCCCACTCGTCGCAATCCACTGGGATGATGACGTAATCGGCAGCAACCAGAGCGTTAATGGTGGCCATGTCGATGTCGGGCGGGCAGTCGAAAATGCAGTAATCGTAATCGTTTCGCAGCGGTTCGAGGGCGTTCTTCAGCCGGTCGGCCTGCGGACGCCGGACGTCGAACATCACGTTTTTGTTGGCCAGCAGCATGCTCATGTTGCTGGGTGCAATGTCAACGCCGGCAAAATCGGTCTGCTGGATCACGTCGGGCAACTTGACTCTGAGCTCCAGAACGTCGCCCATCGTGTCTGCTGTTTCCGAAAACCACTTGAAAAATTTGCTCGTGTTGGCCTGCTTGTCCAGATCCATGACCAGCACCCGCCGGGAATGGATGCCCGCCAGGATGCAGGACAGGTTGCAGGCGGTGACGGACTTTCCGACGCCGCCCTTGAGATTGATGATCGCGATCTTAGCCATATTTCTCATTGTGGGTTCCTCCGTTTTGGTTCTATCCGCACTTCCGGGCGAGTGACCGCCGGTGTGCAGCGTTTTTCAAAAAATCGTTTCCGCCGGGTTCGGGCCGGTCCACTGTCTTTCTCAGCTTCGGTGCACCGCCCCAGCTCTTCGGGTGATCCAGGACGCTCCATCCAGCCTCGATGCTCTGCATGATGCTGGCGATCATGTACTCTGTGCGTTTTGTTGTTTTTGATTCATCCGCCAGCTGGGTGAGCTTGTCGCACACAGCTCGTGCAGCCTGGGCGTCCCATGCCTTGCCCCGCCGGGATGCCCGGTATGCGTCGAACCGGGTCAGAGCCTCCAGCAGAGGCTTGTCCGTTCCGGCATACTCCGCGAAAACATCCTTCGGGGTAGGTTCGCCCCCTTGTGCGCCTCGCGCGCACGAAGGAGTAGTATACCCAGTAGTATACCCAGTAGTATTACTGGGTGGCGTTTTGCCACTACCCCCCGTGGCGTTTTGCCACTGGTCCCCGTCGCATTTTGCCACTAGTGGCATTTTGCGACTAGTGGCGTTTTGCCACTGGTCAGGCGGGTGAGATTCCGCCGGATTTTCGGGTGCATCGTCCTTGCTTTCGACCGTCTTCTGGACCTCTTCGGGCACCTCGGCAACGTACCGGTTGACCATCTGACCGGCCACAAGTTCCTGCCGTTTTGTGAGGAGGCCTTTGCTTTCCAGCCGCTTGAGCACCCGGATTATTGTTGCACGGTCGGCTCCCAGCCACCGGGAAAGATAGCTGAAGCTTCCCTTGTACTCGCTCTCGCCATCCTGACTGAATCCATAGATCAGCGCGTAGGCCAGCAGCTCGTTGCCTTTGAGCTTGTACTTATCGACCATCCAGTCGAGGATCATAATATAGCTCTGTTTTTTGGTGGTGTTTTTCACAAGTTACCCCCCCCCAAGAGGGTCAGAACGGCAGGTCATCATTGTCGTCGATCACAGCGAAATCGTCAGCAGAGCCCTGGGAATATGCCGGTGCGGGCTCTCGGTAGCCTTTGGGCGGTGCTTCGCCGCCGTCATCCACGGCCTGCCCGCCGGGCTTCTTGCTGGGCCCGGCAAAGCTGATATGGTTCGCCACGACCTCCACAGCCGTGCGCCTATTGCCCTGCTTGTCCTTGTAATTCCGGCTCTGCAATGCGCCATCCACGGCGATCATGCTGCCTTTCTGGAAATGCTTACAAACAAAATCAGCCGCCTGCCGCCAGACCACGATGTCGATAAAATCCGCCTGCCGTTCCTGCCCCTGGGAGGCAAAGTTCCGGTCGCAGGCGATACGGAAGCTGCACACGTTGGTGCCGTTGGCGGTGGTGCGCAGTTCAGGATCCGCGACGAGCCGCCCCATGATCGCTACAATGTTGAGCATTTTAGATAGTCCTTTCCGATTTCCGCCATCCAGCGGTCGTGCCCATAGAAGTCTTCAAAATCCTGCTGGGCCTGCTTTTTGAGGTCGAGCCGAAGATGGTGGTCAAAATGGGCACTGTACCCCGGCTCGTTGTGGTGCCGGTGGCACAGCCAGACCTTCAGGCCATACTTTTCGGCCATTGGCCGCAGCGGGCCGTTGAGTACATGATGCTCTTCCAGCATGTCCACAGTGGACACGTTGTACTTCGTCCGGCAGACATAGCACTCCCGCCGGGTCTGCATGATGCTATTTGCCATATCTCAACGCCTCAAAATTTATATACCGCCGACACTTAAAAAAATAATAATATACTTCTTCGTAGGGAATGTGATTTTGATTTGCAAGGATAGCTTTTTGGGTTGCAACCCGCTTGGGCAAGCCAAAATCGCCCATCAAAAGCTTGATTAAACGCTTTTTGGTCATCTCGGCACCTCCTGCCATTCCTGCCAATATCGTGTCACATTCGGGTCGTTGACGCCCATCTCGGCCAGACGATCAAAAATGCCGTCGATAAAGGCCGTCATCTGAGCGGTGGAAAAGCTGCTGGAACCCATCGACGCCTTGACAGTGCAGCGGTCGTTGTCCAGCAGCTCTACCACGTATACCAGCCGGTATGCCTTGCGCAGGATTGGAACAGCGGCCACCGGAAGCTCCAAAAAATCATATTCGAGGCCGTATTCTTCGAGCATCTCGATATAGCAGGCTTCCGGTGTGGTGCCGCCCGCTTTCCCAGCGTTGTACGTGTTGGCCATAATGGTGAGCAGTGCCCACATCATGCGGTTCTGCTCCAGCGAGCGTTTTTTCCGCTGCCGCTCCACGGTGAGCGTCAACCGCAGCGGAGAGCCATGTGCCAGATCGTCCAGCTTTTGGCGGATCTGTGTTTTCACAAATTCCGCCGAGTTTTCCACAACGATCTGCTGCCGGGCTGGGTCATAGACGACCGGGAGGCTTCCTACAACGTCGCCTCGTCCCATAAGACTTTCTTCCCACTGGCCAGTGCAAACTGCACCATGTGGATGTGTCCGTCTTCAGCGCGGGCGAAACGGTCAACCGTGAGCTTTTCCGCCGCGCGCCATACGCCGTGCTGGTCCTTCACCACCGGGACCTGCTCGCTCTTCAGGGCGATGGGCTTCAGGTCCATCACGTCCTCTGCGACGCCGAACAGTGCCGCCGCGCGGAGAAAACTGGTGTTTTCCTGCATCCGGTCCACATCGGCGGAGGGCAGGCACATCGGCCCGGCGTCCTTCCGCACCGGAAGACCATTGGCAGGGGAGAGCACTTCGAGCTGGCATCTCCACCAATTTTTTGTGTAGTAGTACGAGTCGCCCCAGCCCAGCGGGCCGTATGCCTCGTTGAGGATGTCCCGCACGGCAGACTCCTTCGGGAGCACCACAACGCGGATTCCATCCTCGCAGGCAGCAATAATGCGCACCACGCACTCCTCTGGTTTGATCTCGCGGGTTTTCGGGCCCTTGACCGGAAAACTGATAGGCTCAGACAAAACCCCGCCAGAAACGCCCGCAGACGGCCCACGCCGCCGGGAGTTGGTTTTCGTTGGCATCTTGACCGTCCTTTCAGAGCATCACTTCGCCGACTGTGGGCTCGTGCACAACGTCCTCCGCGTCATCAGGGGCATCCGGGTTGTAAGAGTACACCAGCAGCCGGATGTCTTTCTCGACCAGAGAGCGACAGTAGGAGCAGGCGTCCCGCGTTTCCTGCACGGTGAGGATCGCCCGCGACTTGTCCAGCGGGCCGTTCAGCAGCATGTTGTACATGGCCCGGCCCATCTCCTTGGCGTCGCGGCTATACTCGCGCCGGAACGCGTGATGTTCGTTCGATTTGCATTTTTCACAGCTCATTTTCAATACCTCGTTTCTAAAAATATTTCGCGCTTTCGCGCTGGTAATGGCTTTTATTTACCCTCCTGCCATCATTGGAGTTGCAAAAATCAGCCGGAGCCGTAGCCGTCGCCGGAGCCGGAGCCGTAGCCGGAGCCGGAGCCGTAGCCGTAGCCGGAGCCGTCGCCGTAGCCGGAGCCGGAGCCGTCGCCGGAGCCGTCGCCGTAGCCGTCGCCGTCGCCGTAGCCGTAGCCGGAGCCGGAGCCGGAGCCGTCGCCGGAGCCGTCGCCGTAGCCGGAGCCGGAGCCGTCGCCGTAGCCGTCGCCGTAGCCGTAGCCGTAGCCGTCGCCGTAGCCGTCGCCGTAGCCGTCGCCGTAGCCGTCGCCGTAGCCGTTAATTACATTTTCCACACGGCAACCTCCTCAATACTCTTTTTAGCTCTTTCGGTGATGGGAATGATTTCGATCACTTCGGTCAGCGTCACACTATCAACCGGGCACGGGAACTTGCAGTTTTCCGGCTTGCTGGTTCCATCCGTGGCCAGCTGAGACAGACTTGCAGCGCCATCCCAATACCAGATCCGGCGAGCATTGCGAAGGGTTGCCTCCTTACCCTCGCGGCTCTCAAGATACCCAGCAAATACGCCAGCACTGTAAGTGCGGACCATGCAGCAGGGCATCCCATTGAGTTCGGTCGCCAGAGCGTTGTTCTGAATGCTGTCAGCACGAACATATTCCACTCCGTCAACAATGATTTTGTCTTTTTCCATTACGCAGTACCTCCATTTTTTTGTTTCAAACTATTTTGCGCTTTCGCGCTGGCAGCGGCTCTTGTTTTACCTCCTGCCGCCATTGGAGTAGTCAGTCTTCGACAACCGATTTTCGTGCATTGCACTTTCTGCTCTACCGGTCACTTTCGTTGTCCCGTGCCAACTCCAGCAGCCCTCGCAGGTCGTTATAAATCTCGCTGTATGCCTCCTTTTTCTTAGGGGAGGTGCAGGACTCCGCTAAATTCTGGTATCTCCCGGTCAAATAAGCAATTTTATCAATCGTGTCCTCTTTCATCTCGCGCGTTCTCCTTTAGTACGTCCTAAATTCCTGATCCAGAAGGGTATCCAGCCGGATGGTGTTTCCCTTGCCTTTGCCATCGGCACCGGACATATTGGACCACCCATCCGGGTAGCGTTTGCGGACGTACCGCGCAGGGATGCCCATGCACACGCTGACCTGCTCCAGCGTCAGCCGGATGCAGCCATATCGGCCAAAAATAGCAGCATAGCTCTCGTGCCACGCTTCGCTTCGGTTAGATTTCGCCACGGTCTTTCAACTCCTTCTGTCTGCGTTCAAATAGCACCTGCTGGCCGTAGGTGCGGCCAGCCGCTTCCGCGCGGGCATTGACAGCCTGGATGCTGTTCTCTGCGGTCGGCTTCGAAGGGTGCGGGAACGCCTTTCGAAGTTCCTGCTCAACTCTCCTCTGAGCCTCCCACTCTTTCCATTCGGCCCGCTTGGCACGGTCGGCGTTGCGCGCCTTCTCCAAGCTGCGCTTGGCCAGACACGCCGGGCAGAACCGGCGCGTTGCACCGACATTCTCCATCACGACCCCGCAGTCCTCGCAGATGCGGGTGTATCTCCCTGGAGCACCCATATCACTTCGCCATCCTTTCCATCCGCCGCCGCTGCGCCGCCCGCCGCCGGGCGTTGTCAGCGCGCTTGTATGCGTCCCACCGGGCCAGCAGATACGGCGCACCGGCCACGATCGGCGCCAGCAGGAACAGCAGGAACAGCGTCTCGGTCATCTGGGCGTGATAAGCATCGCGCCCCAGCAGGACCAGCAGGTCCGCAAAAATGTAACAGGTCATAACAGCAATGCACCTCCGATTCGATAGGCCATGGCCAGAACCACAAGCAGATAGGCGACCCAGCCCAGCAAAACCTTCTTCTGGGGGCGGGAAGCAGCCGTGATCACGAAAATGCCGAGGCACACGCCCACGACAAAACACATAAAACGGGCAAATATTGCACTCCTTGCCATTTTGTCACCTCATCCCAAGCGCCTGCTCGATTCCCACGCGGGGGTTGTCGTTGGTATAGCAACCGCACATGTATTTCCGGACGGTGCTCTCGCTGTATCCGGTCTTCTCGGCTAACACGGTGTAATTCTTCACACCGAGAATCTTCATCCGCTTCCGGACCTCGCATTCCCACTCCGGCGTAACGGTTGTCTGCATTTTTTTCCACCTCACCTGTGAATAATTGTTCGTGTTTTGACCACAAAAAACATTGCCAAGCGGGTGCAATCGGGTTATAATAGATTTGCGGAATCAATTACACTCGATCACATGCGCCCAAAATCTCGGCAATGTGTGACCGTCCCCCACGGTCAAGATGGGGGCGGTATACGCAAAAACGAGGTACGGCGTTTTTGCGGTCGTTCCGGGTCTATGGCTGAGGCCCGTCGCGCGGTAGGGGCATCTGAAGCGCAAAGCAGCATTCAGGAGGAACCCATGAGCACTCAAGCGGTCTGAGATGGGGTCTCGCTCTTGAGTACACCAATATTATAATTCACTTTGATTCACATTGCAAGCAAAATCAGTCTGTTTTTGTGAATCAAGATGAATTTTAGCAACTTGCACAAATGGGAGGTGAGAAATTTGTTCTATGAAAATTTTGTAAAGCAATGTGAAAAATCAGGAAAGTTTCCATCCATAGTTGTTGAGGAATTGGGTTTTGACAAATCAACAGCTGCAAAATGGAAAAAGGGAGTAGTCCCGCAAATCGCCAGCCGCAAGAAAATTGCTGACTACTTTAGCATCTCGGTCGAGGAGCTGATGGGCACAAAAAAAGAGCCCGCCGGGCAAGGCGAGCTCGAAAGAGAATGGGCCGACATTGAAGTGGCTTACAAAAGTGCAACACCGGAAGCACGTGCAGCAGCCAAAGCCGCCGCGCTGGCCGTGTTGGAGAGCAGCAAGAAAGAAGGATAAAATAATTCCACGGAATAATCTATAAAATTTTATGTTTGGAGGAAAATCATGAAAAGACTGAAGAAACTTTTAGTTTTTGCTTTTGTTTTTGTAACAATTGCATCTTTTGCGTGCGAAGCAGCAGCCGCAAAACCATCAATTGAGTTGACAGACACATATTTTTCGATGAATTCAGTAGGAGGCGTATCTCCAACTGTATGCTTCAGAAACAATTCAGGAAAAACAATTAAATATATCTATTTCACGATGGTTCCATTCAACGCAGTCAACGACCGTGTATCTTGCGAGGTTCGTGGGGCGTCTGCAAGTGTGGGAAAAGTAACAGGGCCGATTTCTCCAACATCTCTTGATAATGCAAGAGTCTATTACACCGCAGAAAATCCGACACAGAGCAGGACACCGTTTGCAACACAACAGCAAATTTCAATGGATTTTTACGTCGGAACACGAAGCCGCAGAAACAATAAAATTCTGTTGGATATGTATGGGAATCCGTATTACTGGAATGGAGATTATCTCTTCAAATCTGATGAAAAAAAGGTTGATCCGCTGACTTACCTTTCCGCAGATGAAATTCAGAACGCTGTTTATTCCGATGTCTACGAATGGGACTGCATGTGGTACAACTCCACAATTGACCATTTTATCGTTACAAATGCCAAAGTGGAATATACCAATGGAACAAGCGAAAATATTTCACAGAGTGCTCTTTATTCTGGTCATTTCCAAACGAATGCAACTTATCAACCGTACTTCGTTATGATTCAAAAATATAAGCCAGTTTACAATTATGCGTTTTATAAATCGAACAATCCCGATCTTGCTGCATTGTATGGAGACAATGAGTGGAAGTATCTGGAGCACTTTGTAAATTCAGGTATGAAAGAAGGGCGACAGGCCAGCGAAGAATTTAATCTTGAAGCTTACAAAGCAAGTAACCCTGATTTGGTCGGTGCACTTGGCGATAATAATCAAAGCTATTATGAGCACTATATTGCTTCCGGAAAAGCCGAAGGAAGAAAGGCAACTTAAGTATGTCAGACAGCGGCCTTTTCAAACCCCTGAAGGGTGCGCAGTACGAGTTCCCAAAGTTCCGGATGTTCCCGCAAAAGAGCTAAAAATTCGTTGTCAGACATTCATAACACTCCTTTAAGTTGTATTTCATGGCTTTATATTACAACCATGATGATAAAAAATCAAGAGAACGAAGGAAGAATCATGAAACTTGTGAAAATTGGCAAAACTATGGTTGCCGGTTTGTGCATTGCGGCAACTCTGGCCGGTGCTGCCCTGCTTACAATGGCACTCAGCCCCGCCGGGTACAAATCGGGAATCAGATTTATAAAAATCGCATATTAAAAAAGAGAAGAGGACAAGTTATGGCAAATTTATGCCCTGTTTGCGGTGGAAAAATGGGCCTATTGAATCGGGAAAGAAGCGCAGACGGATTGATCTGTGCAAGCTGCATGAACTTTTTTTATTCGAAAGTCGGGTTTCAGGCGTCCAAATTTTCGACAAAAGAGTTGGCTGATTTTTGGGCAGTCCAGGAAAAACGCCGGAAACAGTTTAAGGAAACAGATTCTCTTTACGATGCCGATGCACTTTATGTTTCTGTGGACGACGAAAACGGACTCTTTTATTTTGGTCGTCGAAGCGGAGACAAAGGCCCTCGCATGATTTACGCCTTTGACGAAGTATCCGGTTACGAGTCAGATTCGGAAGATTTCACCGTCACGCAGACCAGAGGCGGAATCGGTCGTGCCGTGGTCGGCGCAGCCATTGCCGGCCCAGTCGGCGCGATCGTGGGAGCGTCTACAGCAAAAACAGAGACTCGAAAAGGTAAGGGCAAGGAAAATATAACGATTTCTTTTGAGCTTCCTTTTGGCAAAAAGACTCTGTCAGCGCAGACGTATCCCGCCGGGATGACCGCTCTGCTGAAGGCCTGCATGGAAAAGAAATCACAGACACAATCTGCATACGGACGTGTCAACAGCGTTGCAGATGAACTTTTGAAGTTTAAGCAGCTCTTGGATATGGGTGCGATTACTGAAGAAGAATATAACGCGAAAAAGTCTCAGCTCTTAGAAAAAAGCTTGTGAAGGTGTCCACTGTGGACACAAAACCATTCCCCGCCGCCGGGCTGACGACGGGGAACGCGAGGATTAAGTGAGGGGCTTTCGGAATGCCAATTCAATAATTTTTAGCCATGGCTTAGCATTCCAGTCGTTTGGGTCACTTGCTGTTTGCGAAAAAGCCGGAAAAGGGATAGGTACTTTTTGCATACACCTTTTTCACGTCGATTTCTTCCAGATTGATTTTTGCATCGGAAGAAAGTTTGTTCGCAACGGCCTGCATGATCTCAATGCGGAACTTCAGATCAGCGACGGTCCCGCCGTTGACTTCTAGCTGCTTCAGCCAGCCTTCAACGTCTGCGAGCGCCAGATAGTAATCGGCGTTCTCTTTGGTGGGGTAACTTGTGTAGTCCATAATAAGACCTCCTATAAAATTATGTTCCAAGGCGAAACCCGCCTGGAAAACAGGGTCACAGCTCGACGACACGCCCGTTGATGCAATCCAGCCGGTCGCCGGGGTCAATGCCGGAGTCAGCATCGTCTTTGGCCTGCTGGGCAATGCGCAGCAGCTCGCCGTAGACGTCCGGATCAGCGGCATAATTGGATAGCGTGTACACAAGATTGAGTGTGCGGTTTCGGACGTAGTCCAGCAGCATGGTATCAGTTGGCATAGTCATTCCTCCCACGGGGCCCGGACTCGATCCGGGTCTTTTGGTTTTGATGCGGGCATCCCGTCGATGATCTCCATATCGTCGGGTACATACATAATAGCAGCCATAATTTTTTACCTCCTACGATGGAAATTTTTTACATAATTGTTATATCATAGGAGATGGAAAGGAATCTATACGCAATATCGTGTCGAATCGGTAAAAAGGAGGCAATTATGAACGAGTATGACTTGCAAGTGGCAAAGGCGCTCGAAATGGCAAGGGCAAAAGCCGGGCTCAGCCAGGAAAAGCTGGCAAAACGGCTTGGAATCAGTAAGCCGACCGTGGCCAGCAGGGAGCGGGGAACATCCCCTGTGACGCTGGCCGACATTATCAATTGGTGCGTAGCGTGCAGCATCCCGGCCCGGCGCTGCATGGACGCCTGTATCTATCCCGGTCTGCTCGATTACCTACAAGAGGACATCTCCACCGAGGAGAAGCGCCAGATCCTTCACGCCGCCGTGGATGAGATGTCCAACTACGAGGTGGACGGCTGGCTGTACCTCTACTATGGCGACCACGGCTCCGACCCGATGGGGGTGCTGACAGAGGTGCTGGCAAACTTACACACGACCCTTTCCAACCGGGTGGCGGTATGCTCCACAATTGGAACCAACTATGAGCTAGACAGGGCAAACAACCGCGATCCAGACCCCAACGGCACCCAGCCACACATGCCCATCATGTACCAGGCCCGCGATTGCGGCCAGAAAGCAGCCCTCCAGGGCGTGGATGCTTATTCCGTAAAAAACATGGAGGATACACGAGATGCCAAAAAGTAAAAAAGGCCAGCGCGCGGATGGACGATATCAGGTCAAGCGCAAAATGCCGGACGGAAAATATAAGGTATTTTACGGCAAAACAAAAACCGAGGCCGAGGCAAAATACAAAGAGGCCTTGATGCAAAGAAAAGAAGAGTCCGCCAAAGCCGAATTGTTTGAAGCTGTCGCCAAAGATTACTGGGAAAAGCTGCTCAAACGCATTGAGGAGGGGACAGACTCGTCTTATAGGTCCAACTATGACCGCTGCGTCAAATACTTCGCGGGCCGCAGGATGGACGAGATCACACCGGCCATGGTGGCCGGATTCGGCCAGGCGCTCAAAGATGAAGGGTTGTCAACGAGCAGCATCCGGAACACGATCAGCGTTTTGCGCGGAATTTTTCGCGGCTGGCGTCTTGCAAGCGGGTCGGCATACAATCCGATGCAGGATATCAAGCCCCCCGCCGGGAAGCCTGCGGCCATCCGGGAACCGCCTACAGACAAGGAGCTTGCTCTTTTCCGGGCGCATCCCGAAGGGTTCGGGCTGTGCGCCTGGATGCTGATGTACACCGGCTGCCGCCTGGGTGAGCTGATCGCCCTCCGATGGGAGGACATAGATTTCGAAAACGACAAAATCTATGTCAGCAAAAAAGTGTCCTGGGCAGGTGGCGGTGTCAAAATACAGGACCCCAAAACTAATAATGGCGTCCGGGTCATCCCGCTTATGCCCCATCTCAGGCAAGAGATAGAGCCGCGCCGGGGCAAGCCGACAGAGTATGTCATCGGTGGCATGGCAAGGCCCTTGACGGATGCAGAGTATCACAGCCGATGGCTCAGCTACTGTACCGAGCTAGGCCTTGTGCGGCCCAGCAAAAGCAAAACCCGCTATAGAGACAGCCGCCGGGGCCCAAAATCCTCTGCAAATCCGCTGCCACCGGTGCTGGAGCCTACAGTGACAGCCCATCAATTTCGGCATGCGTTCGCGTCGGACTTATACGACGCAGGCGTTGGTGTGCTGGAAGCAAAAAAAATAATGGGTCACGCTGATATCTCGACGACTTACAAGATCTACACGCACATTCGCGAGCGAAAGCTCAAAGATGCAACGCAAAAAATGATTGCATACTATAACGACCAAGATGATAAAAAGTAGTCAAAAAGCAGTAAAAAGCGAAAAAAGAATGATAGGACGAACCCCGAAAAAGGTTCGACTCCTGCTGGCGCAACT
>OGII01000461.1_pt1 | contig 39183 bp, 31 predicted proteins | sample 1571701 | NCBI WGS metagenome assembly OGII01 (sample SAMEA2581950, study PRJEB24529) | metagenome | biome: Human gut stool | place: China | collected 2011
AGCGCACATTTCTGCTCCAGATCCAGTGTTTGAATGATGTCTGCGTGTTTCATCGCAATTTCCTCTTTGTTTCCTGAGCAGGGCAAAGGCCCGCTGTTTCTTTGCAGCGGGCCTTTGCCGTTTTGGTTCAGTTCAGGTGCTGCGTCGGTTCAAAAGCGAGAGGCCGTTTCATCAGGCGTTCTCTTCTTCCTCTTCCTTGCGCTTCTTGTAGCTCTTGAAGGTCTTGATCTCCAGAGCAACGATCAGCAGTGCAACGAGCACGTCAGCGCCGATCATGATGATCTCCCACTTTGCCATACCGGGGTTCAGGTTCTCCGCAGCATAAGCGCGGCTGTTGACCACGGTATAGAGGATGTTCTTGGAAGCCTCGCGCAGGGCCTGCTTGCTGCTGTTGGTCAGCACGGTCACGGTGTTGAAGTCGTTGCCGGTGGTGCAGAGCATCAGGTCGCAGCCGTTGCGGACGCCCTGGTCCGCAGTCATGTAGCCGTAGACGCCGAAGTAGTCGGTCTCGACGAAGCCCACGAAGCCCCACTCGCCGCGCAGGACGTTCTTCAGCAGCTCCTTGCAGCCGCCAGCCCAGCGGGTGCCGATGTAGTTGAAGGAAGACATGACCGCGTGGCAGTCTGCATCCTTGACGGAGATCTCGAAGGGCTTGAGGTAGATCTCACGGATGGCCTGCTCGTTGGACCAGGTCGCCGCCATGGAAGTACGGTTGCCTTCCTGATCGTTCAGGGCGAAGTGCTTCATGTAAGCATACACACCGTGCTCCTGTGCGCCCAGGATCGCATTGGAAGCCATCCGACCGGACAGGACGCCATCCTCCGAGTAGTACTCGAAGTTACGGCCTGCAAATGCAGTGCGGTGGATGTTCATAGCCGGGCCGTACCAGCCGGAGGTGTCCATCTCATTGGCCATCTCACCGATGCTGTCGCCGAAGGCGTAGGCCAGATCCTTGTCCCAGGTCATGCCGATGAGGGTCGCAGCCGGGAAGCCGACGGAACCGACACCGGTGAAGTTGTTGTTGATGGAAGCCGGGCCGTCGCAGTCATTGGTGCGGACCTTCTCGATGCTGGAGACCGCAGCGGTCTGGTAGCCGCCGAAGCCGATGGTCTGCTGCATCTCGTCGATGGTCATCTGGTCGAGCAGCTGATCCCACTTTGCGTCGTTGTAATCCACGCCGCGCAGGTCGACCAGCTTCAGGCCATTCTTGGCACCGGTGGTGATGTCGGCGGCATTGGCGTCGTCATCGTTCTGATAGCCAGCCTCGGTGTACGTATGGGCGTTGTCGAAGGCAGCCTTCTGTTCGTCGGTCATCTCATAGGTGGCGGGAGCAGCGGTCGCCTCGGCATAGTTTGCAAAGCCGTCGGCGCGGGACAGATAGGTGATCTCGCCTTCTGCGAAATCGAACTCGTTGGTCGCAGCCACAGCATCGCTGCCGCGCTTGTTGGACTCGTTGTAGACGATGTCGGATGCAACGGTGTAGGTCTGGGAATCGGCGACGTTGTGCGAGTCATCGTTCGCGCTGATGACATAGTCGCCAGCTTCCAGCACATAGCAGCCGTTGGTCTGGTAATCATAGGAAGCCAGGTCCTCCACCGGGATGGAGAACTCGATGGTCTGAGACTCGCCGGGAGCCAGCTCACTGGTCTTGGCAAAGTCCAGCAGGTTTGCGGTAGACTTCTCGATGCCGCCATTGGTGTACGGAGGATCGCTGTAGATCTCCACGACATCCTTGCCCGCAACGGAGCCGGTGTTGGTGACGGTCACGGTGAAGTTCAGGCTGGTGCCGTCGTTGGTGATGCCGCTCATCTCCTTGGTGAAGGAGGTGTAGCTCAGGCCGTAGCCGAAGGGGAAGACGACCTCGTCGTCGTAGTTGATGAGGCCCTCGTCCGCAGCCGTCTCATAGAACTTGTAGCCGACGTAGATGCCTTCCACATAGTTGACGAAGGACGGGGTGGTGCCTTCCGGATCAAAGAAGCTGGAATCGGAGTTCAGCTCCTCGGTGTTGGTGTACTTGAAGTCGCCGAAGTTGTTCCACCAGGGCGCATTCTTCAGGTTGGAAACATAGGTATCCACGGTACGGCCGGAGGGGTTGACCTCGCCGGAAACGACCTTGCCGAAGCCCTCAAAGCCGGACTGGCCGGTGCCGGGGCAGAGCAGGACGCCCTTGATCTGGGGGTAATCCTTCAGGAAGTCCATCTGGAAGGCGTTGGCGCCGTTGTAGACCAGAATGACGTTGTCGAAGTTTGCGGTGACCAGGTCGAGCAGGTCTTCCTCACGGTTGGACAGCTGCAGGAAGTGGTCGCCCTTGTCCCAGTCGTTGCCCTCGTTCAGAGAGTCGTCGTAGGTACCGTTGTAGTAAGCGGTGCCGCGCTCAGAGCCGTAAGCCTGTGCCACGCGGCGGATCCAGCTGCCGTCCACGACGGAAGCCATATCGGTGGGCAGGTCTGCGCCCTCGCCGCCGACACGGGTGATGACGACCATTGCGGTATCCGAGAATGCTTTTGCATTCTCCATCATCTCATCGGTGTACAGGCTGACGTTGGGTTCGGGCAGGGTCCAGTCCTGCGCCACCATGCCAACGCTGGGGCGGTCTGCCTTGTAGTCGGTGTAGAACTTGCTCAGTTCCTCGTTGGTCTCGATGCCGGCATCGTGCAGGCCGGTCAGCAGATCGGTGACGGGGTAAGCGGTGTTCAGCGCACCGGAACCGGTGCCGCCGTAGCAGGGGTTGGTGGAAGCCCAGCCAAAGACGTTCAGCTTGGAGCCGGAAGCCACCGGCAGGATGCCGTCTTCGTCCTTTGCCAGAACGACACCGTCTGCGGTGATCTCATTGACCAGCTCCGTGGCCTTTGCAGAGGTCTCCTCGGTGATGGTGCCGCTGCCGGAGACCAGGTCCAGCATGGTGGACCTGGGGCCGGTGCAGATCAGGTTCACAACGATGGTCAGCGCCAGCAGAATGGCCAGGCCAGCTTGTGCACGGATCATCTTCTTCTTTGCTTTGGGCAGCTTGCGCACAGCGATCATCACAACGATCGCCAGCAGCGCAACCACGCCAAACGCGATGAGGTGGCCGCGAACGTTCGTCAGCACCTGCATCACGTCATCCAGGTTAATGGACAGCATAATTTTCCTCCTTCTGATAGGGTCAATCATGAATGCGGAGCGTACAACTCCGCCGAACTGATTGATATGATACCAAATGCACACAGAAAATTCTTGTTTCCTTCACAAATTGTCGTTTTTGGCGCACAATTTGCAAAAAGTTTCAAATCCGTTTCAATTTTTATTGTGCTAATGCACAAACAAGAGGCGGCGTTATTTGTGCAGGATGCCATACCCTCTCCGTCAGCGCTGTGCGCTGTCACCTCTCCCGAAGGGCGAGGTTTTATGCGTGCTTTCAGGCACAACAAAAGCTCCCCCTTTCGGGGGAGCTGTCGAACGAAGTGAGACGGAGCGGGTCGTCATTTTTCTTTGGGCAGGGGCATCAGCACCCGCACCGTGAACCACCGGTTCTCCCAATGGACGGTCATGCTGCCATCGTGCTGCTGCGCCACCGAACGCAGGCTCTTCAAATCGTAGCCGCCGTGGGCGCTCTGCGCGGGCAGACCGTCCGCCCCCAGCTCCACCGGCTGGGCGCAGTAGTTCTCGAAGCGGAACATCACGAACCCGTTCTGGACATAGACCGCCGTCCGGATGAGCCGTTTTTCGGGGTCCGGCTCTGCGGCGCAGCTCTCGATGGCGTTGTCCAGCGCGGTGCCCACGATGGTGCAGATCTCCCGCGTGGTCAGAAACCCCAGCGCCCGGCCGTCGGCCACGCTGGTCATCCGGATGTTCTTCTCCTGACAGTCCATGCTTTTGGCCGTCAATAAGGTATCCAGCACCGGGTTGCCGGTCTTGTTCTCGGCCTCATACTGCAAAATGCCGGATTCCATCCGGGCCAGCGCCGCGTCCTGCTTGGCGCGGTCCCGCTCGGCGCGAATGTCGGCGATCTGCACCTTCAGCTCATGATACCGCCGGTTGATGAGCTTGATGCCCTCTTTGCTCCGCTTGTACTGCTCATATTGGCGGTGGAGCACACTGTCCATAGCGGTCAGCTCCTTGTGGAGCGCCTCTTCCCGCAGCTGCTCGTGCTCAACGGTCAGGATCAGAACGCCGCAGAAATCCACCAGCGTCCGGATGTAGAAAACGCTCATGGTCACTTCCCCGTTCAGGAAGTTCAGGTTGCTCACGGCAAAGGCCGTCGCCGCCATGACAACGGCCACCAGCGCCGCCGTATTGCTGACGTCCAGATGCCCGGTCGGGTGGGGGCGCTTGCGCTCCAGCCCATACATCACCCCGAACAGACCGCTGTAGACCAACAGCAGCAGGAACAGCGCCATCGGCTCTCCCCCGCCGTGCTGCGGAAAGATGGTGCAGTGCAGCTGCCACTCGACACTGGCCGCAAATTCGGCCAGAATGAAACTGCGGGCGCAGTCGTAGGCTGCTTCCAGCCAGTTTTCTTCCCGCGTGATCCAGAGGTAAAGGTACTGCATCCCCACTGCGATGCCCATGCAGGGGACCCACCACGCAATGGGCACCTCGCCGGTCGCTTCCAGAAAAACGCCCAGCAGCACGGCCAGCAGCCCGCTGGCGACCAGGGTGATCTTCCGCGCAAAGCGGGGCGGGCGGCTCTGGGCGTACAGAACGACGGCCAGCCACTCGGCCAGCGCCGTGTACAGGCGCGGGATATCCGGCAGTGCCATCACAGACCGTCACCCCCGATGTAGTCGGTCAAAGCTGCCAGAAAACTCTTCCGCTTGGGGCGGCTGACCTGCAATTCATAAGGCCCCACCTCCACCGTGTTCTGCTGCACAGCCTGCACCTGGGCCAGATTGACCAGATACCCGCTGTTGCAGCGGGCAAAGGGCCGGTCGGCCAGTTTTTCTTCCAGCGCCTTGAGCGCGCCGGGGGCCGCAAAATCGCCCTCCTCGGTGTAGAAATGCACCCGATGGCCTTCGCTTTCGATGTAATAAATGCGCGAGGTATCCAGCCGCCGCAGGCCGCCCTCCACCGGCACCGCCAGATAGTGCCGGGTGCGGCGGCGCAGCTGCTCCTCCACCTTTTGCAGCTGCTGCGAAAACGCAAAGTATGGCACCGGCTTGAGGACGTAATCCAGCGCCCCCACCGCATAGCCTTTGATGGCATACTGCGCCATGTTGGTGATGAACACGAGCATCACCTCCGGGTCCAGCTCCCGGATGCGCCGGGCCGTTTCCATGCCGTCCAGATGCTTCATCTCGATATCCAGAAGGATCAGGTCATAGGCCGGGCGGTAATCCTCCAGGATCTCCAATCCGTCCGCAAAGGTCTTCACCTCAAACGCGGTCCCGTATTGCCGGGTGTACCGCTGAACGTATCCCATCAGCTGCTCCCGGATCTCCGCTTCATCCTCCACGATGGCTACCCGTATCATTTGCCGCACCTCCCCGCTTCTGGTTCCCCGGCCGGGCATCCAGCTCCGGCCCGGCATCTCATTTTATTATACAAAAGCGGAACCGTTTTTGCAACGTTTTTTGTTTTTCCGGGGCTGATGCACACCGGTTTTCGTAGTGCACCACATTCCCCGCTTTGCGGATGCGTTCCAGAGCAGGTGCTGCCTCCGGGCTGCGGAAATAGGCAAGGCTGGTCTGCGGCAGCAGGGTCTCCAGCGTATCCCAATCGCCGGACTGCAGGCACTGGCGGACGGTAGACGCGCTGATGGCTTTGCCGTCGGCTTCTTTGCGGGGCACCACGATACAGTCGATGCCCGCAGCCATAACGGTTCTCCTTTCAGCGGTTCTTCTTCCGTTCAGCGGTTCTTCTTCCGTATGCAAAGGAAAGCAGACAGTGTAAGCCCTGCACAGAAACGACCCTGATTCGGGCAAATGTGCAAACGGTGTGCAGAAAGTGTGCAGCCGCTTTCCTACATAAAGAAAGAACGCCAAATCTTACGATTTGACGTTCAATATCTGGTGCACCTCCAGGGACTCGAACCCTGGGCCCACTGATTAAGAGAGCAAGCCGTGGGTTCGTCTCAAAAGATGGAAGTTTCGAACCATCGTTATTTTTAATCAAAGCAACGTGATTTTTCACCCAGTAATTTCTGCACCCTTTGTCGTATTTTGCATCGAAAAGCACCCTCTGCACGGTTTGAAACCGTGCAAAAAACGTGCAGAAACCGTGCACTTACTCTCCGACAAATAAAATCGCCCTATCCCCCATCGGCTTGACGGCATTGGTTTGAGTGGCCGAACGCCAAAATCAAGTATTGGAGGATTCTACTATGAACGAAATGCTTACCCATCCACCAATGCTACTGACACATCATTTACATTGGTTCCAGTCGGCCCGGTAATAATCAGTCCTCCAATGGCCTGCATTGCGTGGTAAGCATCGTTGTTCTGCAGTGCGGCAAACACATCCCAACCTGCTGTACGAAGTGCGGCATCGGTCTGGCCGTCCACATAGCCGCCCGCTGCATCCGTAGGGCCATCCGTACCGTCGCTTCCCACCGAAAAGACACAGCAGTGTTCCAGCCCCGCAAGGGCCGGAGCTGCCGCCAGCGCCAGCTCCTGGTTCCGCCCGCCCAGACCGTTTCCGGTCAGGTGTACGACCGTTTCACCGCCTGCAATGTAAGCCAGCTTTTTGCCCCGTCCTGCGTGGGTGCGGACGATGGAGCCGAGGAAGCTGCCTGCTTCCCGCGCTTCGCAGCAGAGCCGGTCGGTCAGAAGGATTGGTTCGTATCCACGTTCCCGACAGGCTGCAGCCGCAGCGGCGCACAGTTCCCGCACGCTGCCGGTGATCCGGGTGGTCACGTTGTCCAGCGTTTTCGGCGTTTCCTGCTTCAGCAGCGCCTGTGCCTGCTCCGAAAGTTTCAGGCGATATTTTTCCGCAATAGCCAGGGCCTGTGCGCAGGTGGAGGTATCAGGCACCGCCGGGCCGCTGGCGATCATATCCAATGGATCACCCAGAATATCGCTGAGCACGATACTGAACACCTTTGCCGGAGCGCAGGCACTGGCAAAACGGCCGCCTTTCACACCGGAAAGACGTTTGCGGATGGTGTTCATCTCTACGATATCCGCTCCGCTGGCAAGCAGTTGTGCGGTGATTTCTTGCAGCTCCTCACCGGAAATAAGCGGCTTTTCAAACAGGGCGCTACCGCCGCCGGACAGCAAAAACAGCACAGTGTCCTCCGGGTGCAGGCCATGGACAAGTTCCAGCGCCTTTTCTGTTGCCGCAAAGCTGTTGGCATCCGGCACAGGGTGCCCGGCCTCATAGCAGCGCACGCCGGGAATTTCCGCTTTCACATGGCCGTATTTGGTAACGACCACGCCATCCTCCATCTGCCCCAGCGTTTTTACCGCAGCATCTGCCATCTGCCATGCCGCTTTTCCCGCTGCAACAAGGAAAATACGCCCGGAATGCGGCATCTCTGACAGAGCACGTTTTACTGCAGCATCGGGTTTTACGGCTTGGATTGCAGAGTCCGTAATTTGCAGTGCTTCCTGATAAAGTTCCTGTTCCATCTCAGATATCCCTTTTCTGAATCACTCTTCCAGCAGAGAACCACCTCATTTTTATCGGCCGATCTGAATGCCGGTCAGGTATTCATAATACTGCGCAATGGCGCTGTGGTCCTTCTGGCCACCCTCGTGGTTATGGAGCCACTGCATGATTTCCTGCACCTCGGCGGTCATTGGCACCGGCGCACCCACGGCATGGGCGCAGTCCAGCACGTTGTTCAAATCCTTGATGTGCAGGTCGATTTTGAAGCCGGGCTTGTCGTTGCCTGCGATCATCATGGGAGCCTTGGCGTTCATGACGGTAGAACCTGCCAGACCGCCCTTGATGGCCTGAAAGACCAGCTCCGGGTCCACACCAGCCTTCTGTGCCAGCGTCAGCGCCTCGGCCAATGCCTGAATATTGCAGGCCACGATGATCTGGTTGGCCAGCTTGGTAGTGTTGCCGGCACCCACCTCACCGCAGCGGACCGTAGAAGCACCCATGGCATCCAGGATCGGCTTGTAAGCATCAAACACTTCCTGCTTGCCGCCGACCATAAAACTCAAGGTGCCGTCGATGGCCTTGGGTTCACCGCCGGAGACGGGAGCATCCAGCATCTCCACGCCCTTCTTCTGCAGCTCGGCGTAGATCTCCTTGGAGGCCACCGGGTTGATGGACGAGCAGTCAATGAACACTGCACCGGGCTTCATGTGGGAAACTACGCCGTTTTCGCCCAGCATCACCTCTTTGACCTGCGGGGAGTTGGGCAACATGGTGATGACCACATCGCACTGTGCGCCGATCTCCTGCTGCGTTGCACCCTTTGCACCGACAGCTTCCAGCTCCTGTACCGAAGCTTGACTGCGGTTATTTACCAGCAGATCCGTATAGCCTGCCTTCAGCAGGTTCTTTGCCATAGGTTTGCCCATGATGCCCAGACCGATAAATCCAATTTTCATAACAATTTCTCCTTTATTTAATATCAAACCGTCAGAAAATTTCAATTGCCTCGTACTCATTCAGTTGATCCAATGTGATGATCAGTGCATCTCCCGCACTTTGTGCAACTGCGGTTCCTCCATTAAGGGCTTTCACGCTCTTTCCTGCCAGTCCAGGCAGGTACAGTTCGATTTTCTGCATCGGGATCGGGCGGAAATAGCTGTTTGCAAAAACACCGCTGCCGTTTACAAGTTGTACCATGAATCGGCCTGCTTTTTTGCACAGAACCAGTTCTACACTTGGGTGCAGTCCTGGTGCAAGTTCCGGCAGACCGCATATCTGATGCAGAACGTCCTGCATCAGATGCAGCGTGTTATCGAAGCCCTCATTGAAATAAAAACTGCCCGCAAGCCACGGCAAGCAAACGCCTTTTCCTTTTCCATATTGTGTCACACCCACACCCGGGATGTCGCTCACCTCTGTATAATAGCAGCGTTCCGGTGGTCCGAAGGGATGCTCCGGGATCAGATGCAAATAGGTCTGCGTTTGTTCGCAGAACGCAACCTCGTTCAATATCGCCCCCGGAGCGATATAATGCGCCTCTGCACTACGTGGAAACAGCGTTTTTTCCGCTTCGCACAGTTCAAACACGCTGGACATACGGTCTTTCCAGCTGTTCCGGACTTCGCAGATTCCGAGGCAGCGTAACTCAGGCAGAATTCCCGTGGACAAAACCGTGCCGCCCTGCTCTGCATAAGTGTCGAACATTTCAGCCTGTTCTTGCGTCAGTTTTTTCAGATCTGCCAGAATCACAACATCCCAGCGATGCAACAATTCCGGTTTCAGTTCTGCCAGTTTCATTTCATCAAACGGAATATGGCTTTCCGTCAGTGCGCGGATCCATCCGTAAGATTCCGGGTCATTCCTTGCCATGACCGGTCTGTTCACCAGCAGGACTTTTGCTGCACTGGTCAGTCCGGCATACAATTTCTCGTGTGCTTTATGAAAATCAAACGCTGGTTTGCTGGCTGTCAAAGCGGTCCGATCCTGGTGGTTTCCCAGATGGCCCATGATATACAGGCTCACACTGCCCGCATTGGCCAGATTCTGCCACTGACGGAGGGCAAGCTGCGGAGCGCTGACCGAGGTATCACGATACCGGAATCCCATAAAGTCAACACTTGCATTGTCTGCCGGGCGTTCCCGCAGCGGTCCTGCGGTTTTTCGTGCGTTGCTGGATGCACTGTACTGCCATTGTGCTACACCGATCTCTGTTGCCGATTCTGTGCGGATGTAATCCAGATTGTTGATGGCAAGTTCCGGATTGATTTCCCGAATCGTTTTTACCAGACGTTCCCGGTACTTCTTTGTACAGGCAGACTTAAACGACGCATACTTTTTATAATCCGGATTGCCCGGATCATCCTTTTGCGGAATTTCCAGCCCATACTGTTCCCGGAACAGCCTTTTGCAGTTTTCGCAGTGACAGGGGCCATGATAAACACCGCTGTAATCCACCACCAAAAAGCCGCTCATGTTGCAGAACACGCCATCAAACGGATGCGTTGTCAAAACTTCCCGAAGGATCTCCAGGCTTTTTTCCTTCTGATAGGCTCCATTCGGGCAGGTCTGGATGTTGCCATTGTAATTGACGACATTTCCGTTTTTGTCCCGGTATGCCCAATCCGGGTGCTTCTCAAAGATAGGTTCCCGGATCTTTGAAAAATCGGTTCGCGCAATGACGCGGATCCCGCGTTTATGGCACGCTTCGATCATCTCCATCAGACTGCTTCCGGTCAGATAGGGGCTTTGTGTCTGAAAGTCCAGCTTTGTCTGATAGCTGGCAATGATTCCGGCCGCATTCAGCGTTACAACTGTTGCACCATAGTCCGCCAGCTGCTGGGCGTATGCTTCCGCATCAATATCCGCCATATCCGTTTCCCGGAGGTTCGTCTGGATCATCCGCCACGGATAGTCCGTCCACCAGTGTTTTACGTCCATAGTGCCTCCTTACATCCACTCCGATGGATCACTCCATCCGCGCTTGCCAAGATATTTTTCAAAGTCGATCTTTGCCGCCTGCTCTTTGGTCAATCTGGTATTCAGCATTTTTGACCAACCGCCTTCTGCTTTTTCACCGTTCATAGCATCGGTCGGCCGGAGCAGATTCAACAAAGGCTCTCCGGCTTCAAACCGCCGGGCGTTTTCTTTGATGATCTCAATGCTGCGTCCCGCTCGGTTCGGAACCTGCGGCGTGCAATGTGGTGTCAGATACACGGTATCCATATCCCACAGAGGGCTGTCTGCCCCCAATGGCTGTTCTTCCGTCACATCCAGACCGGCACCGCTTAAATGTCCACGGTTCAGTGCATCTACAAGATCTTCCGTGCAGACGATACCACCTCTTGCCATGTTTACAAGGAACGCACCCGGTTTCATCTGCGCAAGTGTTTCCTTATTGATCATGTGATATGTTTCATCGGTCAAAGCCAGCGTCAGCACCACAAAATCCGATTTTTCCAGCAGCGGCTGGAGCGTATCGCCATCATTTGCACAATATTTTTTTTCGATGTAGTCAAATCCCTTGATTGGGAATTTATCGTATGCAACGATATTCATTCCAAGCGCATGCAGACGCTCTGCCAGCATGCGTCCATTATTGCCCATTCCAACAATGCCGACGGTCCTGCCATACAGACCGCGCCACTGATTGGAGCCGTCCACACCCCAATGATGTGCAGCCTGTGCCGCCAGCAGTTCCTTTGTGTGATAGCAGTTCTGCAACATAAAATAAATGCAGTGCTCTGCCAGAACAGGGGCACTGCGCCCGGCAGCACCCGTCACAGGGATCCCGCGTGCAAATACTTCCGGACGGGCAGAACCATTCAGGCCGGCGTGATCACAGTGGATCCACTTTAAGGTATTTTCGCCCAGAATGCAAGGATCCACATCCCCCATCAGGATACAGACATCAGCATCTTTTACTTCTTGTTCCAGCTTATCCTTATCGTAAAAATCCACATAGCAGAATTCCGCCTCTGGAAAAACCTGGCGCAGTGCACGCATATTTTCCTTGTCGTACCAGACAGTTGCAACAACTTTTTTGATCTTTGGCATGATCACATTCCTCCCTGTATCAGGATCGTTTTCATTATTATAGAGTCTTTTCGCGGATTCATATATCCATAAAATTGTTATTTTGTTTTTATTTTCGTTTTGTTTTTTATTTTTATCTATTTTAAGAACAGAAACGCCAATTTTTGTGATACACTAAATATAGTTTGATTGCGAGGTGTTATGGATGCTGCCCGATTCCGCCGATATCGACCGCCGCCTTGAGTTTTTCAGTGAACTGTTGTCCTGCCAGAATCATTTTTACCGCTGGGTCTATGATTCGGATGGTTTTCTTCAACAGACCAACTGTAAGGATCTGGCACTGAATAAGCTTTTTATCAAAAGTTCTTCCTTCCAGTATCTTCTGGAACATTCCAGGGAAAGTTCCGCTCCGTTATTGCTCAGTTCCTCGCTGAATCTTTCATGGTGCGCTGCCTTTGAACATCTTGATGGAAAACTTCACCGTATCCATGTCATCGGCCCGGTGTTTACTTCTGAGCCTCCGCTCTCCGAAATCAGCAACGTTCTGAAATCCAGCCGGATCACCGATCATTGGAAGCCAAAGTTCATTGCGATCCTACAGCGTGTTCCGGTCACAAGCACAAGCAGTCTGTTGCAGCAGCTTCTGATGCTGCATTACTGTATTACCAATGAAAAGCTGCTGGTCAGCGATATTGTCTTTCAACATAACAAAGCACCGCTTTCAAATGAGGGCTCAACGGTCGGACGCGATCGGATGAACGTTTATCGTGCCGAACAGGCTATGCTGCGGATGGTCCGGGAAGGAGATTTGCAGTACGAAGAAGCGCTCGGCGCTGTTGCAATGGTCAGCACCGGTGCTCATATCATGGAAGGTTCCGCTCTTTCCAAAGCAAAGGTATCACAGATCATTTTTATTACTTTGTGTTCCCGCGCTGCAATCGAAGGCGGACTTTCTCCGGAAGTTGCATACAGCCGGAGCGACGCCTATATTCAGGATGTTCTCGACTGCAAGACTGTATCAGAGGCAGCCTCCATCGGCCATACGATGTATCAGGACTTCATCCAGCTTGTCCATAAATGCCGCACCAACCCGAACCTGAGCAAATCGGTCCAAAGTTGTTGCGACTATATTGAAAACCATCTTTCTGAAAAAATCACGCTTTCATTTCTGGCAAAGCGTGTCGGCTATGCAGACTACTACCTTTCCCGCAGATTCAAAGACGAAACCGGTGTCAGTATCAACACCTACATTAAAATTGCCAAAATTGAACGCGCGAAAATGCTGCTTTCGACCACACAGAAAAGCATTCAGGAAATCTCCGATGGCCTGAATTTTGGTACACGCAGTTTTTTCTCAGAAGCCTTCAAGTCCATCGTTGGCATGACCCCGGCCGCCTATCGTCAGAAGTATCAGCACTTATAAACAAAACTGGCTGTAGCATCCATACGGTGCTGCAGCCAGTTTATTTTTACGATTTTTTGATTTTCTGGAGTGCCTGATTCAGCCCAATGATATCATCTGCTTTCAACGCAGGCCCTGCCTGTTTGAGCAGGTTTTCCATGCGTATACCGGACATCATCTTCTGAAGATTCTGGTTCTGTGCTGTGCTCTTGGCCACATCCCCGCGTGCTGCACGCGCTTTTGCCATAATCGCATTTACCAGTTTTGCACTTTCCGGGTTTGCCAGCAGTGTTCCAAACGTATCTCGCAGGGAATAGCAATCCTCACAGAATATTTCCCTGTCGAACCAGTTGATGACATCGCCCTTCTGCCGGAAACAATATGCAGGGTTCTCTCTTGCTGCTTTGCGAATGGTCATCACATCACTGCAATGTGATGCCATCGCTTCCACTCGGTGTTCACCTTCCGTCAAAGGGATCGTAAATACAAAGATTCGGTTACCTGTACAGGTTCCCGCCTCCCGTCCATCAACCAGAAGGGTTACCTGCTGTTGATTAGAATAGACCTTGATTTTTGTGGTATCTCCACAGCGTTCCACATAGCGGCTCCCACACAGATGAACAAACGGCTCCTTATGGTTCCATGCAGCCTTATAAAGGTAGAATGCATCTTTCCGCAGTTTCCGGTCCATTGTGACGAGACCTTTCTGATTTACGCCATGTTTCCCACCTTCATCACGCCCATCTGCTGCAAAATCAAACAAATTCCAGACATGTGTTGCCCACATCCATGGGCGTTCTTCAATACACTTCAGCAAATGTTCATGATAAACGCACTGGAACTCCTCTGAATAATCCCCCCGCTCCGGCAAGTCCGTATGGAACTGCGGATTTGCATCTGCACCATATTCAGAAAAACCCATCACACGGTCAGGAAAACGGCTGTGGTATTCGTCGAAGAAGCTGTCATTCTGTTCCAGTTCTCCCAGATACCACCCAAAATACAGATTATAGCTTCCGATATCTGCCAATTCGACCAGTGGATGTTCCTGTTCCAGCATAAAGGCGTGGGCCATCGTTGTCGGGCGTGTCGGATCCATCTGGTGGCACAGGGTATTCAGTTCCCGGTGATTTTCCATCAGATCCTCTGTCACTTTTCCGCTTGCAGTGATCTCATTGGAAAGGCCCCAGCAGATGATCGACGGATGGTGATGGCACTGCGTGATCAGTTCTCTCATCTGGTCAAGTGTATTCTGCCGACCGTTCGGCATATGCATCGTGATGTACGGGATCTCTGCCCAGACCAGAATGCCCTGTTCATCACACAGATCATAAAATTCCTGTGCGTGCTGATAATGTGCCAGCCGGACCGTATTTGCTCCGATTTCGCGGATAAACTTCATATCCAGTTCATGGTCTTCCCTTGTCAGTGCATTTCCTACGCCCGCCTTATCCTGATGACGGGAAACACCGCGCAACGGATAGGAACGTCCATTCAGACTGAAGCCCTTCTGCGGATCAAACTCCAGTTTCCGGCAGCCGAATTTCAGCGACACCGTATCTTTTTCCTGCCCGTCATCCAGAAGGATTGCTTTCGCCTGATAGAGATACGGGTCCTCCGTCCCATTCCAGAGGTGCACATCTTCCAAAGTAATTTCTGCACAGGCATATCCATAGCTGACTGCAGAAACTGCATCCTTATCTCCAATGAAAAAATGCACTTGCTGACCGCCTACGCTCCATGCTTCCAGCTTTACAACAGCACTCTTTGCACTAAGATCTATGACCGGGGTAATTTTCAGTCCCGGTGTTCCATCCATCGTCAGTTCAAAATGCTCTGCCGGAACGATTATCAGGTTTACGTTACGGTAAAGGCCGCCATAAAATGTAAAGTCTGCTTTCTGCGGATAGACATAATCGTTTTCGCTGTTATCCACCGTAACAGCAAGGATATTTTCTTCCCGGAGATGTTCCGTCAGGTCCACACGAAACGTTGAATAGCCGCCTTCATGGTGGGCCAGCTTTTCCCCATTCAGGAACACTTCTGCCGTCATTGCAGCGCCCTGAACTTCAAGAAGCACATGATTTCCCTCCGGCAGTTCCGGTTTTTTGAACGCTTTTGCGTAGCAAGCCGTTCCTCGCCAGTAATCGTTTCCTCCGTCCTGTCCGTCCTCAGCATTCCATGTATGCGGCAACGTTACAGGCATCCATGTTTCTGAAAAATCCGGCTGAACTTTTTCACCCTTGGAAAAGTACCAGTCCTCGTTCCAGTTTATTATTTTTCGCATCGCTGTTTCCTCCTGCTTCTGCCATCAAAAAACTCCTGAAGCAGCTCAGCACCGTTTCAGGAGTTTGACCGACGCCAGATCTTACTTTTCTGCAGCCATGGCAGCTTTCTGAGCTGCAAGATTTTCTTCTCTGCGAATCTTGTTTGCAGCCTGAACCTCAACCATCTTTTCTGCAGTCAGGGGATACCAATGCATGGCAATGATCGAGCAGACCCAGCCAAGGATCATCATGCCAAGCCACATCAGCATCGTGATCCAGAACACCTTCTGCGTTGCAGGATCGCCGGGCTGCGGCACATTGTCCACATATCCGATGGTCGCTAGCAGAGCTGCCGTGATCATACCGCCAGCAGCAGAAACGATTTTTCCCAGCATCGTAATGGTAGCAACCACCAGACCCGGTTCATACTTTCCGGTCAGATAAAACTCGTAGTCTGCAATATCATGATACATCGTGACAACGGCTGCATTAGTAGTGCTTTTGGATGCAGTCAGCAGCGAATAGAGAATTACAAAAATAGCGGTCGGCAGGGGCTTCACACTGATCTGTGTATAATCTCCAAACAGGAAGAACAGGAACATTGCCACTGCAACACCTGTTGCCAGCCATGTATAACGCAGGTATGCCTTGCCTGCACCGATCTTTTTTGCCACACCCGTGATAAAGAAGATCAGAACAACAGAGGTAATCGTCGTGTAGATGCTAATATTACCGCTGAAACCATAATTGCCGATCAGAACACCGAACACAAGGGTGCTGACCACTGCTGCGCTCGCGACTTCATTGGCAAGCTTATCCGATGCATCCGAAATAACGCCAGTCACAAATGCGGAGTTATGTCTGAGCATTCCAATCATATCACTGAGCTTGACCTTGACACCGGGACGATAGTGTGCCATGACGCTTTCATAAGTATCGCAATCCTTCAGGGCAAACATTGCCAGCAGATCCATGATCAGGCAAGCCACCACGCAGGTGACACCAATAACCTGCAAAAGCTCAAACGTCAGACCGCCAAAAATCGGGAACAGGACTTTTGCACGATACAGGCTCAACAGCATTGCCAGAACCATCGTGTAGATCTGGGAACACCGGCCGATCAGAGGACGCTGCTTCGGATTATTTGTCAGCATGTTAGAAGCAATGTTCTTGCCCTGATTGTGGATCGTACGGCCCAGAACATAAAGCATATAGCAGATTGCGTACGGCACCACACCCATGCCAGGGAATACAAACATAATACCCAGCACCGATGCAGCCATCATCAGGTAACCGATTGCCAGGATCGGGCGCGCTGCGCCAAATCTCTTGGTGTGGATCTTCGGCACGATCACTGCACACAGCGGGTCTGTAACAGCATCAAACAGTTTGCCGGAAGATGCAATGGATGCAGCCAGTGCAGTTGCGAGGCCATAACCGCCCTTGGCAATGTATGCATTCATTGTAAAAACGATCATGAAAAAGTTTCCGACAGCCGGAACCATAGAATAGCAGATGATCTGCCACAGTTTACAGCTTGTGTAATTGGAATTCACATCGGGGGTAGTACTTTTATCTGTACTCATTTTTGATTTCCTCCTGATACTTGGTGTATCCGTTTCCATCCTGCAAGCCAGCGCTCCGCCTGCATTTCATAGACATTGTTCCAAACCGGTCCCGGAAACGCCGCCTACGATGTTCGTTGTTAAGATTATGACATATTGCCACGCAAAAGTATATTTCAAAATTCGATATAATATCTGTAAAATCGTTTTAAAACTATAACCGAACGAATTTAAACGTAAAAAATCAAATTCAAGGAATGACGGCTTTGGGTTCTTCTGCTACAGTAGCTATAAAGTATATCCTGTCTTTTACAAGGCTACCTGATTGGAGGAATTCATTATGAGTAAAATTGTCATTATGGAGTCACTCGGCATTTCAGACGAAGAGCTCGCTGCGCGCAAAGCGCCCTTTGAAGCAAAAGGTCATGTTTTTGCTGTCTATCCCAAAACGACCGATCCGCAAAAACTGATCGAGGAAGCCAGAGATGCCGATGCCATGATCCTTGCCAACATGCCCATGCCCGCGGATGTTCTGCGTCAGTGCAGTCGACTGAAATTCATCGATATCGCGTTTACCGGTGTGGACCATGTAGGTTTGGATGCCGCAAAAGAAAAAGGGATCTCTGTAAGCAACTCTTCCGGATATTCCAATGAAGCCGTATCTGAATTGGTCATTGGCATGGTTTGCTCTCTGGCGCGCAATCTTCGTGCAGTAGAAGACCGCTGCCGTGTCGGGAAGGATAAAACCGGCCTTGTCGGCTGGGAGATCAAGGGAAAGACCGTCGGCATCATTGGTCTTGGCAAAATCGGCACCCGAACCGCCGAATTATTCCACGCATTTGGTGCAAACATTCTTGCACAAAGCCGTTCCCTGCATGAAAATGCAGCAAATTATATTGAACAGGTTTCTCAGGAAGAATTGCTCCGCCGCTCGGACATCGTGGTTCTGCATTGCCCGCTGAACGACTCTACCCGTGGCATGATCAACGCAGAAAAGCTTGCGATGATGAAGCCCACGGCTCTTCTGGTCAATGTTGCACGCGGCCCTGTTGTCGTGGAAAAAGACCTCGTCGTAGCGCTTGAAAACGGTGTGATCGCCGGTGCTGCCATTGATGTCTTTGATAAGGAGCCGCCGCTGGACACCGCCTCCCCTATCCTGCACGCTCCCAACTGCCTTGTAACCCCCCATGTCGCATTTGCTACGCAGCAGTCTATGAGCCTCCGCGCCGAGATCGTCTTTGATAATCTCGCCAAGTGGATGGAAGGTCATCAGATCAATACCATTCTCTGATTTTTCTCTATTTACGCCATTCTCGGAACATTTCTCCTTAAAAACAGTCCAGCGCAGCAGACGCTACCTCCCTGTGTGTGCTGGACTGTTTCAATTAAAGAAAGGAATTTTCTTATGAGCGATCATCCCCGAACAATTACTCTGCCTGCTGTACAGCTTCCTGTTCTGGAAACGGATGTTTTGGTTGCCGGTGCTGGTACGGCCGGCTGTATCGCTGCCATCGCCGCTGCACGCCAAGGCGCATCAGTCATCCTGATCGAAAAACTGCCCGTCCCCGGCGGCACTTATACCAACGGTGGAATCGGTGCCAATAGTTTTTATGCCATGAGCACCGATCCCTCTACCGCCAAACGAGTGGTCGGCGGCATTCCTTATGAACTGAACCAGCGTCTTGTGAATCTGTGCGGCGGAACAGGTTACTACCCCACCCCTAACGATCCGCACCACAACCCCTATCGTTTTGTTGGCGACCACGAGATCTATAAAGGTGTCGTCAGCCAGATGCTTCTGGAAGCCGGCATCACGGTCTATCTTCAGACCACCTGTTATGATGTGTTAACGGAAAACGGAAAAATCACTGCTACGCTGATTGCCAACAAAGATGGCTGCAGTGCCATTGCCGCAAAACAGTATATCGACGCTTCCGGTGATGGCGACCTTGCACGATTTGCCGGTCTGGAACAGATCGACATGTGGCAGGATTACCATACCGTCAGCGGTGGCTCCACGGGTCTGGTATTCGGTATGGCAGGTGTGGATATTGACCGGATGGTAAAAGAGAATCCGCAGGGAGCGGTCAAGCTCTCCAGTGCGGAACTGGATGTCCCCGGAATGTGTGCGGAACAATATGCCTTTACCACGATGAAAGATCCCGAACGCTATCAGGCCATCAGTGCTTTGGAAATGCGTCCGTTTACCAGCATGTCCTCCATCCACAAAGGCGAAATGACTTATATCAACAATTCCAAAGGTGTGGACTGCGATGCAACGAAAGCCCTTGATTACAGCACAGCAGAACTAAAAATGCGTGTCAAGATCATGCAGTTTGCCAATGCACTCAAAACAACTGTCCCCGGATTCGAGGAGTCCTATATCAACTGGGCAGCGATCCAACTGGGTGTCCGTGCCAGTAAGATCACCATCTGCGATCACATGATCTCGCTGGATGAAATTACATCTGCGACTCGTTTTGAAGATGAGATTGGTCTGTTCGGCTTTGAGGACCTGATGAGCTACAAGCATCCGGAATGTGAGATCAAAGACCCCGGCTTTTACGGTTTTCCTTACCGGATGCTGCTGCCAAAGGGCTGCGATAACCTGCTGATGGCAGGACGCTGTGTCACTACTGATATCAAAGCACATATGTCTACCCGGAATGTTCCCGGCTGTCAGGTCATGGGGCAGGGTGCTGGCGTTTCCGCTGCCCTTTGCGCCAAAAAGGACTGCACTACCAGAGAACTTTCCTATCCTGTCCTGCGGGATACCCTTTTAGCGCAGGGTGTCATTTTGGAGTAAAACAGATGAAAATCGTTATATTAGATGGCTATACCGAAAATCCGGGTGACCTGAGTTGGGCTCCACTGGAAGCTCTTGGAAAACTGACCATTTATGACCGGACGAACGTAAAGGATGAGACCGAGATCATTCGGCGTATTGGTGACGCAGAAATCGTTCTGACCAACAAGACCCCCATCTCCAGAACCACATTAACAGCCTGCCCTAATATTTGTTTTATCGCCGTTCTTGCGACCGGGTATAATGTTGTGGATGTCGATGCCGCAAAGGAAGTCGGTATTCCGGTTTCTAATGTTCCGGGCTACGGAACGGCTTCTGTCGGACAATTTTCGATTGCTCTGTTACTGGAGATCTGCCACCACATCGGTCATCATGATGATACTGTCCACAGCGGTCAATGGTCCGCTTGTCCCGATTGGTGTTATTGGGATGCCCCTTTAATTGAGCTCAGCGGCAAAACCATGGGAATCATCGGATTTGGCCGGATCGGACAAGCCACCGGGAGAATTGCAAAATCGCTTGGGATGAACGTTTTGGCATCCGGCAGCCGCCCGACTGAATCCGGACGTGAAATAGCCGAATATGTAGCTCTGGACACGCTACTTGCTTCCAGTGATGTCATTGCACTTCATTGCCCACTATTTCCGGAAACTGAGCACATCATCAATCGAGACAGCATTGCAAAAATGAAGGATGGTGTGATCCTTATAAACAGCTCTCGTGGCCAGTTGATTGCAGAGCAGGATCTTGCAGATGCCCTTAACTGTGGTAAAGTTTTTGCTGCCGGCCTTGACGTTGTATCAACTGAGCCGATTCAACCGGACAATCCGCTTCTCAAAGCCAAAAACTGCATTATTACGCCTCATATCTCATGGGCTCCTAAAGAAAGCCGTCAACGAATCATGGATGCTACAGTGCAAAATATCAAGTCTTATCTGACCCATGACCTTATCAATGTTGTCAATGACCTTTGAAACTTTATAAGTCCTAAAGTCCAGCGAGTTGTTGAGCAATCGCTGAAAAACATTGCACAAAACCCAGAATCTTTTCAGAGTCCAACGGCTCAAAAAAATTCTGGGTTTCTATTTTGTTCTATCTGATCTTACAATCGTTACAGGCGATCTTCTGACAAGTCAGTTCATCTTTCCGCCATCGGTATACAGATCCAAACGGGTGACTATGAGTTTTTCACCCACCATTTTAAAGTGGTTGAACTCTGTAGCCATCATCGTAAAGGTGGGGGCATTTTCCATACCTTTCGGTGTCAGGTACATCTCATAGACAAACGCCACCGTATCTCCATCCGCAATAGCCTGGAGCAAGGGTCTCATTTCCATCGTACAGCGATCCCGCTGGTATTTCATGCTTGTACGGTAATCACAATATTTTTGCTCGCCGCCAATGGCGTTGATGATAGCCTGCGGAGCGTAGAGACTGTCGGCGCACTGGAGCCATCCTTCATAATCCGGTCTCCAAGTGCCCCACCGGTCATAACCACGCTATCTGCTGTTGCCCGCATATTTCTTCATTATCAAAAACGCATTCTTATTTTACGAAGTGATACAATCGCACAGCCTGCTCCGGAACGGTGCAGTTCAAGGGTTTGGGTGCTCCCAACAAGTATTTTGCAGAGCAAAATTCGCGTTTGCGGAGCGCAGCGCAGCAATGAAAGCCCCAGTGGTGCTTTTAAGCGACAGAACGGTCTGCGACAGCAGATGGAGGGGTCTCGCCCCGACAAGTTCGCAGATGTATATACGTCTGCATTGCTTGCGGGTGCTATGAAGCCTCTCAAGGTGCTTTCCAAATTTGAAAATCATTTTGCGATCAAGTCCGTCCATTTTCAAGTTTCACTTGATGCGGGCGGTTATTTTTTTGCTCAGGATGTTTTCGAGTTTGCAATCGCAGCAAGCAGGGCGAGTTGGTACCAACTCGCAATTTTTGAATCAGATTCTTCAAATCCGACTTCAAAAATGCTTGTTGGGCTTTGCCCAAACCCGATATTCAGCACAAGAATGTGCTAGTTCCGCACCTTAACGGACGCTGAATAAGCAAATTTCTTGGAGAAAAATTCGTTTCGGAAAAATCGTCGTTGATTCATTTAATATTGCATCAAACCGGAACTATTACTTCCGGTTTTGAAGGCAAAAAGCGGAAGTAATGCTTCCTAAAAATTTGAGTAACTTTATGGTATGCTCTTTCCAGAGCCGTTCACATGAACCGGACCTCCCAAGTCCGGTTTTCTCCCTCAAAACCGGACCTGATACGTCCTAAAAACACTTGTTTGATTGTGATATGCTTTCTACAAGCCTTCATCGAACCTTGAAAATCGAATAACCGTCTGCATGGGATACCCGGCCATGACCCTGACAAGGAGAGCCGAAAAACGCCGCTGAAAGGGGGCAGGAAAGCCATGCAGAGAGAACGGCACCCCAAATTTGAGATCACGTTGATACGCAAAACCGGAACTACCAGTTCCTAAAAATAAAATTGGCGATGTGATACACTAAGCCCATAGAAGCACATTCTTCATTGCTTTTTCACAAGTTTCGACAAAGAATGTCCGATTTTTAGTAGACATTCAAATCAACTTTCGTAAAAACCGGACGTAATGTGTCCTAAAAAATCTCCCATGAATGTGTTAACCTAGTTTCAAATCTATCATTGAACCTTTAGAACCGCATGACCGTCTGCATGAGATACTCGGCGATGACCTCGCAAGAGCAAGCCGGAAAACGCCGCCGGAAGGGGGCAGGAAAGCCATGCAGGGAGAACGGCGTAAGAACAATGATATTCTATTTCATTTCAGAAAGGATGGTTTGCCTATGACAAAACTAAGCCAACTTAAAATTGACCCGGAGTTCCAGAATCAAATCAACCCTCCGTCGTTTGAGGAACCCCACCAACTGGAAATGAACATCCTAAAAGAAGAACGTGTACTGAATCCGATCATCACGTGGAACGGCTATATTGTGGATGGACATACACGCTATCAAATTCTTCGGAAATATCCATTTATTCCATTTGAAGTCATCGAAAAGAATTTTCCAGCCGTTATGAAGCACTCGTATGGATCTGTAAAAATCAGCTTGGGCGGCGAAACCTGACCCCAGAACAGAAAAAGTTCCTGATCGGAAAGCAGGCAGAAGCGGAAAAGCAAATCAAATCGTTTCACGGCAATCAGTATACTTTGGCATCTGAAAGTGGTCTGGTTCAAAATGAACCAGACCGCACAAAGCACGGTTCACGGTCGAAGGTCGCTGCGGAACATGGAACATCCGAAAGTTATGTTTACCGTGCAGAGCAATTTGCAAAAGGTGTGGAAGCTGCGGAGGAGGCAGTACCCGGAGCGCAGAAAGAAATCCTGAGTGGAAAGATCCGGGCAACCGACCGTGAAATTTCCTCGATTGCAAAGGTTCCAAAGGAAAAGCGCCCCGAAGTTGTGGCAGAGCTGCGTAAGCCTAAAGCCAAACGGGATTCCAGTATCACGGATTCGTATTCTTCGCCTTCGAAGGACAATGCGATTATAACGACCTTCAAGCAAGACATTCAAGGGCATAAGAAAGGACTCAACAAGGAAGAAAAACAGAATCTCAGGGATGCCGTCAAGAGCATCTATTCACCTCGCCGTTTGGCAGATGGCGAAGCCATGATGTGCGAGATTCAGGGAGCGCAGGAGGATTTTGTCCGGCGGTGGGAAATGTGTTTTCGTGAATACCCCGATATTCTTACCGAACCGAAGAACAATGAGAAGCTGCTGATTTTCATTGACCGTGCCAGCCGGTATCTTCAGGCTGTAAAAGACAGACTGAATGATGGCAAAGAACAACACTCCTAACCCGACAGATGGTCGTATGAAAGACAAGGAGGTGAATGCCATTTCAGATTATTTGAAACCCAATATGCCGCTGCCGCAATATCTGCCCTATGCCCGCTTTCTGCTGGATACAGACCTGAGCCACACGGCAAAGCTTCTCTACACGCTCCTGCTCGACCGTGCCACACTCTCCCAGAAAAAAACTGGGTGGACGATCGGGGACGCATTTATGTGATCTATCCGCTTTCCAATCTGGCGAAGGATTTAGGGTGCTGTATTTCCAGCGTGACACGCGCCTTTACAGAATTGGAAAAAACTGACCTTGCCGAACGAGTGCGCTACGGCTTTTCTAAACCCAGCCACATTCTGCTCAAAGTTCCGCATACTGTGCAGAATTGCGCAGTCATAGTATGCACCAGCGCACAAGCTGACTGTGCAGAAACGCACAGTACGATTGCGCAAAAATGCACACCTAACCAACGTAATAAGAACAACCCGAATGATAACCACCGAATAAGATCAAACAATGCTTATCTATCGTTGGGAGAATCCCAGAATGTCTTTCTGACGGAAAAGGAGTATAAGCGGCTCAAGGCTGACTTTGCAGGGCTAGACAGCTTAATTGAGCATTTGTCCGCTTATATTCAGTCCACCGGAAAGAAGTACGCCGACCATGCTGCTACACTTCGTATCTGGGCAAAACGGCAAAAGTCAGAACAGAAGCAAGCACCGAGCATCCCGGACTACACATTCAAGGAAGGAGAAAGCCTCTAGAGACGATTGAAAAAACTTTGGAACAGTCCATTTCCATTATTCCCGAAAACACTGAGGATTATTATGGCGAGGATGGCCTGCTTTATTGCGGAAAATGTCATACCCCAAAAGAAGCATTCTTTGCAAAGGGCATTGCCCTGATGGGCAAAAACAAGCACCCAATCGAATGCAATTGCCAGCGCATCGAGAGGACAAAGCAGGAAGCCCTTATCAACCAGCAAAAGCACAACGACCTTGTGCGGCGGCTGAAAACCGATGGATTTTCCGACTCGGCAATGCTCAACTGGACATTTGAAAACGACAATGGGCGCAGCCCGCAGATGCACCACGCACAGCGCTATGTAGAGCAGTGGCAGACCATGCGCTCAGAGAACCTAGGACTGCTCCTCTGGGGCGGTGTGGGCACCGGCAAGAGTTTCCTTGCCGGGTGCATTGCAAACGCTCTGATGGAGCAGGAGGTGCCTGTGCGTATAACGAACTTTACCCGAATCCTAAACGAGCTGAACAGCTGCTTTTCCGGGCGCAATGAGGTCGTGGACAAGCTCTGCCGCTATCCCCTGCTCATCATTGACGATTTCGGCATGGAAAGAGGCACCGAGTATGCGCTGGAACAGATCTACAACATCGTGGACAGCCGATACCGCAGCCGGAAGCCGTTGATCGTCACCACCAACCTGACACTGGATGAGATACGGCACCCACAAAATACCGCCCATGCCCGCATCTATGACCGCCTGCTGGAAATGTGCGTTCCTGTTTCTTGCATTGGGGTCAGCTTACGGAAGGAGAACGCACAGGAAAAGCTGGAACGACTGAAACTTTTGATCGGATAACCCGAAAATGTCGGAAAACAAAAATTGCCGGGTGAAAAAACACCCATCTACAAGGAATTGGAGGCTTGCCTATGAATTTGAATCGGCTCGACATGACCGAAGATGTGAAATCTGAAAATTATACGAATAAGCTCTTGCAAAAGGACTCGAATCCCACTACAATGGAGGTGGTCACTCAAACCAATGCCGTCAAGTCTCCGACTGACAGCCCGGAAACCACGAAGCTGGTGTACACGGTGGAAGAGATCGCACGAATGCTGGCCATCAGCCTGCGCTCTGCTTACAACCTGTGCAACAGCACCACCGAATTCCGTGTCCTGCGGGTAGGCGGAAGCATCCGTGTACCGAAAGACAGTTTCGATGCGTGGCTCTACCGGGCAGCTTGATAAGGAGGCAAACAGTATGGCATATATTACGAAGCGCGGCAACTCTTACAGCGTCCGATACACCTACGAAGATGAACACGGCAAAAGCTGCGACAAATGGGAGAGCTTTCCCACCAAAGAGGAGGCAACGAACCGAAAAAAGCAGATTGAGCATGAGCTGGCGGCCGGCACATTCCTGATCCCGTCCTCGGTGACGGTGGCAGAGTTCCTGATGGATTGGCTGCCCAAGCAGTGCAGCAAACACAAGTGGGCACCCAAAACCTACGAATCCAACCTTTCCACCATCCAGAACCTGATTATCCCCTATATCGGCAGCATGGAGATGCAGAAGCTCAAGCCCTACCACATGGAGAACCTCTATGCGACCCTGAGCAAAACGCCCTGCGGTTCGTATATCGAGGGAAAGAAGCAGGAACTGACCGAAAAGCAGAAACAGCGGTTTCTTTCCGGCACGACGATCCATGAGGTGCACCGGCTGCTGGGAACAGCGTTCCAGTATGCCGTGGAGTGGGGAATCCTGATTAAGAGTCCTGTTCCCGTGGACAGCCCCAAGAAGTCCACGCAGGAGCGCTCCATCTGGACGGTAGAGGAAATGCGGGCGGCTCTGGACAGCATGGATGACCCTATCCTGCATCTGGCAGTCCACCTCACACTGGTGGGCGCACTGCGAGAGGGCGAGATCGTAGGTCTGACCCCAGAGGATATTGACTTTGACGCTGCGGACGGCATCGGAACATTCCGTATCAACAAATCCATGCAGCGAGTGCGTAAAGAAGCCCTGAATCAGGTAGACGACGGCTGCATCATCAAGGTATTCCCGGACAAGCTGGAACGCAGCACCACTTCTCTCATCCTGAAAAGCACCAAAACGGCGTCCTCCTGCCGTACCATCTTCATGACCTCTGCTCTGAAAGAGGAACTGAAGAAGTGGCTGAATCAGCTGGCGGCAGACGAGATGAAAGATCCGGCACGCTACCATGACAGCGGAATGCTGTTCCGTCTGCCCAACGGTCTGGCTGTGGAGCCTGTGCTGATTCGCAAAAAGTTCCTCAAATGGCAGGATGCACACCCGGAGTTCCCTCGTATTGTGTTCCACGGTCTGCGGCATTCCAGTGCCACCTATCAGCTGATGATCTCCGGCGGCGATGTGAAGGCTGTGCAGGGTACAACAGGTCATGCTACGGCGGATATGCTGGTGAACACCTACGCCCATATCCAGCAGTCCTCTCGTGTAGAACTTGGGAAAAAGTTTGAGGAAGGGTTCTATGCGAAACAGGAAAGCCCCAGCCCACAGGCTGTACCCACCGCAGGCGAACCGACCATCTCTATGACTGCTCTGCTGGAACTTCTGAAGAACGCCGACCCCGAAGTAAAGGCACAGCTCCGACTGGCACTGCTGACCTGATGCAAAATTTACCACGCATTTCAAAGCAATTCCAGCCTATGCAGAGGATTCCTACGAAAAAGCCGACCGTGCAAAAATCGTGCATTGACCGTGCAGACCCCGATTTTTCGGGGTTACATAACAAAAAAGAACGCCAAATCTTACGATTTGACGTTCAAAATTTGGTGCACCTCCAGGGACTCGAACCCTGGGCCCACTGATTAAGAGAAACCAACGTGCAACAATCGTCAGTTCTCAGAATTGCGTTAATTCGATATTTTTATCGTTTTGTCGTAAATTTGCGTTTTGCATCTGCTGCATTCTTTGCACCTGTTATTCCCTCTTGCATCCGTTATCCAGCCGTTCCGGTGTGCAAAAAGTGTGCAAAAATGTGCAGAGCCAAAATCAGCACCTTAAAACAGGTATCGGATTTTTATGCAATGGGGTGAAAACAGGTCTGTTTCATCCGGCGAAAGGCACACTCTATATCACCAATTTATACCACACATCAAATGTACATCAACAATTTGATTCTTGGCAGGGATATGGACAATCGAACTGACACCGCCTTATATAAAAGGAGTTTTACCATGAACAAATTGCTTTCCTGCCGCTACAACATGGACACCAACCGGATAGAAGCCCAGTTCGCTGATAGCTCTGCCGTTGCCATCAACTGCATCGCCATCGAGGACGAGTACGGCAACACCCCTGCACAGCGGGCAGAACTAGACTGGCTGCTGTACAACAAACCACTGGAATATGCACAGCTTGTGCTGAGTGGCGAGATGGAACACTATCTCTCGCTTGGCTGTGAGCACGGCAGACTGGAAGATTAAGCGCCCCCTAAAGAACACGATGCTCACCGACCTATGGTTTGCCATAAGCTGGTGGGCATCGCTTCTTATCCATAAGCAACTCGCTCTTTTCGGCTAACGCTTTTTTATTTGTAAATGTTTCCCTTGCAGAATCTAGCCAGATTCTCTATAATAAGAAAGAACTTTATAAATCTTCTTTCAAATGTAAAACCCGCTCTTGGAGGTGAATCATCCTATGACCGGCAGCGGAGCAAATAACCGCGATGTTAAAAAAATCAACCGCATCCGAACGATTCGCAGCATTTTTTCCTGCGACCGAATCTCGCAGCCGGAGCTTGCGGCAAAAGTCAACAACAGCTGGCCGACCGTATTGCAGAATGTCAAAGAACTGATGGCGATGGGACTGGTGCAGGAGGTCGGCACCTTTGAATCCACCGGCGGGCGCAAGGCGAGAGCATTCGCTCCTGTACGGGATGCCAGACTTGCGGTCGGACTGGAGATTACCCAGAATCATGTCGGAGCAGTTCTGGTCGATCTGTCCGGTAACCTTCTCCACTATGAGCGTAAAAAGCGTCTTTATGAGCGGTCGGACACCTATGCGGAAATGCTTGCCGGAATCGTGCAGGGGCTGATTGAAAAAGAGGGCTGCCCGGTCGAAAAAATCTTGGGCGTCGGCATTTCGCTGCCCGGTATTCTGGACAAAGAGGGGCAGACATTGGTTTACTCTCATGCCTTGGGTCTGCGGAATGTTCCTACCGAAGAATTCAGCCGTTACATCCCATTCTCCTGCCGGTTCATCAACGACGCGAACGCTGCCGGACTTGCTGAAGTGCGCGACCTCGAATCTCCCCGCAGCCTTGTCTACCTTTCTCTGAGCAACAGTGTCGGTGGTGCGATTCTGACCGGTGGAGCGCTCTATGGCGGCGACCATCTTCGTGCCGGAGAGTTCGGGCACAACACGCTCGTTCCCGATGGCCGCCCCTGCTACTGCGGAAAAAAGGGCTGTCTGGATGCCTATTGCTCTGCAAAAGTCCTCTCCCAGCTGACCGACGGAAATCTTGCACTATTCTTTGACGGGTTGCGCTCCGGCAATGCAGCTTTGCAAACGGCATGGAATGAATACCTTTCTTACCTTGCTGTAGCAGTCAATAATCTGCGCATGACCTTTGACTGTGATGTAATTGTTGGCGGCTACGTTGGCGGCTTTCTGGCAGAGTTTGGCGAACCGCTCCGGGAAATGCTGGTCGAGCGTAATACGTTTGAGCCGGACAGTTCCTACCTGAAGTTCAGCCGCTATAGGCTGGAAGCCTCTGCGCTGGGAGCCGCTCTGCTCCATATCGAAGCCTTTATTCAGAACCTATAAACCTTCCCATCGAGGACGGCACCTGCCGTCCTCGATTTTTTGCACAATTCCGCCGCTTTTTCCTTGTGCAGTTCTCCGAATCCGCGAAAAAGGGCTTGACTTTGGTTGTGCGGTGTGTTAATTTGTAGTCACATTCATAAACACTTTATAAAAGTTAATAAACAAATAAAAACGGAGGTCATCTTATGAAAGGCACAATGAAAGTTGCAGTCATGAACGGCATCGGCAAGATGGGCTATACCACCCGCCCGATCCCCACACCCAAAGAGGACGAAGTTCTGGTCAAGCTGGAATACGTTGGCATCTGCGGCAGCGATATGCACTACTATGAAACGGGTGCGATCGGCAATTATGTAGTCAAGCCGCCGTTCGTGCTGGGCCACGAGCCGGGCGGCACAGTCGTGGAAGTTGGCAGTGCTGTCAAGCATCTGAAAGTCGGCGACCGCGTTGCGCTGGAGCCGGGCAAGACCTGCGGTCACTGCAAGTTCTGCCGTGAGGGCAAATACAACCTCTGCCCGGATGTCGTGTTCTTCGCTACTCCGCCGGTAGACGGTGTTTTTCAGGAGTATGTGGCCCATGAAGCAAACCTCTGCTTCAAGCTGCCGGACAACGTAAGCACCATGGAAGGTGCGCTGATCGAGCCTCTGGCTGTTGGTTTCCACGCAGCCAATCAGGGCGGTGCTCATGCCGGTCAGACTGCGGTGGTCATGGGTGCAGGCTGCATTGGTCTGGTCTCCATGATGGCGCTGAAAGCCGAGGGTGTTTCCCGTGTTTACGTTGTGGATATCATGCAGAAGCGTCTGGATAAGGCTCTTGAACTGGGTGCAGACGGTGTGATCAACAGCCGCGAAAAGGATGCCGTCCAAACGATTCTCGACCTGACCGATGGTCTGGGCTGCGACCTCGTTATCGAGACTGCTGGTACAGAAATCACTACCCGCCAGGCCATTGAGATGGCGCAGAAGGGTGCAAACATCGTTCTGGTCGGTTACTCCAAATCCGGCGAGATGACCCTGCCTATGAGCCTTGCACTGGACAAGGAACTGACCTTCAAGACCGTGTTCCGTTATCGCCACATTTACCCCATGGCGATCGATGCCGTTGCTTCCGGCAAAATCAACCTGAAGGGCATTGTGACCAACATCTTTGACTTTGACGACATCCAGAATGCCATGGACAAGAGCATTTCGGACAAGGCCAACATCGTCAAAGCAGTGGTGAAGATTGCGGAGGCAACGAAGGTATGAGTTTTCCGCAGGTTCTGACCGGTGTGGCGCACATTGGCATCCCGACAAATGATCTCGACAAGACCATTGCATTTTACAAGAAGCTGGGGTTTGTTTCTGCGCTGGAAACGGTAAACAAAGCCGCCGGGGAGCGCGTTGCGTTTCTTCAGCTTGGCGATCTGATGATCGAAACCTATGAAAACCATCGTGCGGCGGAAAAGGCCGGAGCAATCGACCATGTAGCTCTGGCAACGACCGATATCGAAGCCGCCTTTGCTGCGGCAAAAGATGCTGGGATGCACCTGCTGCATTCCAGCATCCAGTCACTGCCGTTCTGGGAAAACGGTGTTCGCTTTTTCATGGTCGAAGGCCCGAATAAAGAGAGAATAGAGTTCTGCCAGAAATTATAAGCATCGCGTCAAGAGGAGAAAGGAGCGCGTCGTATGAGTTACACAGCAGAGCCGAAACAGCAGGATACGAACATCAAAGTCCCTCTGATCAGTAAAATCGCTTACGGCATGGGCGATGTGGGCTGCAACTTCAGCTGGATGTTCGTTGGCAACTTCTTGATGATTTTTTACACCGATGTCTGCGGCATCAGCATGGCGGCAGTGTCCCTCCTGATGCTGGTCTCCCGCTTCTGGGATGCCATCAATGACCCCGTGATCGGTTCGCTGAGCGACCGCACCCGTTCCCGCTGGGGACGCTACCGTCCATGGCTGCTGTTCGGCGCACCGGCAACTGCTGTGGTGCTCGTGCTGACGTTCTGGGCGCACCCCACATGGTCAGACAGTGCCAAGAGCCTGTATATGTACATTACTTACTGTGTACTGGTTCTGGGCTATACTTGCGTGAACATCCCTTATGGTACGCTCTGCGGCACCCTGACCCAGAACATCGAGGAGCGTGCGAAAATCAACACCTCCCGCTCCGTCTGTGCCATGATCGCCATCAATATCATCAACATCATCACCCTGCCTTTGATCTCTGCTTTTGGCGGTGATAATGCAGCACGGGGATATCTTCTGGTGACCGTCCTTTACGGCGGTATCTTCACCCTCTGTCACTGGTTCTGTTTTGCCAAAACCAAAGAGGTCGTCCAGCCCCCGGAGCGGAAAAAAGTCTCACTGAAAAAGCAGTTGGATGCAGCGCTTCAGAACAAGCCCTACCTGATTGCACTGGCGGGTCAGTTCCTGTTCGGTGTGACGCTGTATGGCCGCAATGCCGACCTGCTCTATTACTTCAAATATGTGGAAGGCAACGAGAATCTGTTTACCATCTACTCGATGATCCTGATCGTTCCCTCCATTCTGGGTGCTGCGGCATTCCCCTTCGTGTTTGAAAAGCTGGGCAACAAAGGGCACACTGCTTCCCTTTTCGCTGCCGGAACCGGCGTTTCCCTGATTGCGCTCTATTTCTTCAGTGCAGTTTCTTCTCCCATTCCGTTCTATACATTCGCTGCACTGTCCCAGTTCTTCTTCTGCGGATTCAATACCGCCATCTACGCCATCGTTCCCGACTGCGTGGAGTATGGCGAGTGGAAAACCGGTGTCCGCAACGATGGTTTCCAGTACGCATTCGTTTCACTGGGGAACAAGCTGGGCATGGCGATTGGCACCTCTGCGCTGGCTGGTGTGCTGAGTACATTGAGTTTTGCCCCCAATCAGGTGCAGAATGCTGCCGTGCAGAATGCGATGCACTATGCATTCTCGCTGCTTCCCGGTGTGCTGTGGCTGATAACAGCGATTGTCCTGTTCTTCTACCGAATCAGTAAGCGTTCGTATAACCAGATTATGTCCGAACTGAACGCTAAAAAAACAGGTTGAGGTGATACCATGTTTGATGTTGTAGCTTTGGGAGAAAGCCTGATCGACTTTACCCCGAACGGAACCAATGCACAGGGCATCGAATTGTTTGCCCGGAATCCCGGCGGTGCACCCGCCAATGTCCTTGCCATGAATGCCCGTCTGGGCGGCAAAACAGCATTCATCGGAAAAGTCGGCAAAGACGGATTTGGCGATTTTCTTCGCCAGACCCTTGTGGAAAGCAGCATTGATGTGTCCGGTCTGGTGATTGACGAAAAGATTCCCACGACCCTTGCCTTCGTACAGCTTGACAGCAAGGGAGACCGCTCCTTTACCTTTTACCGGAACCCCGGTGCCGATGTGATGCTGACTTCGGCAGAAGTCAACAGGAATCTGATCGACGATGCTGCCATCTTCCATTTCGGCTCTGTCTCTCTGACCGCCGACCCGAGCCGCACCGCCACGTTGGAAGCTGCGCGGTATGCACGGCAGCAGGGCAAGCTGGTCAGCTTTGACCCCAATTACCGTCCGCTTCTGTGGGAGCACCCGGCAGATGCCGTTGTCCAGATGCAGGAAGGTGTCAAGCTGGCGGATCTTCTGAAAGTTTCCGAGGAAGAAATGCAGCTTATCACAAACGAAAGCGACCTTGCCCGCGGCTCACAAGCCCTGCTCGAAATGGGGCCATCTCTTGTGCTGGTATCGCTGGGTGCAAAGGGTGCTTATTACCGGAACGCTGTGGGAGCAGGGCATCTTCCCACCTATGATGTGCCTACCGTGGACACGACTGGTGCAGGCGACGCTTTCATGGGCGCAATTCACTACCAGCTGCGAGGAAAAGATGCTGAGGATTTGCGTACCCTCCCTGCATTTGAGCTTGAAGAAATCGTCCGCTTCGGCAATGCAGCGGGCAGTCTGACCACGACAAAGGGCGGCGCAATCCCTGCAATGCCCTCCATGGTGGAAATTCAGAACTGCATTGCCTCTATCTCACTGCTGTAAAAGAAAGGATACCCTATGACAAAATTACAGATCAGAATGCGGCAGGTCGATCAGGTCAAGGACTTTGTAGATTTGCTGTCCAAATATCCCTATGAGATGGACTTAGTCTCCGGGCGATATACCATTGATGCCAAATCCCTGCTTGGCATTTACAGTCTCGACCTGAGCAATCCGCTTACCCTTGTGATTTATTCCGATTCTTGCGAAGAACTGCTGGCACAGCTCCATGCGTTGCTCCCAGATTGCATCGTCTGATTTTCTACGCTTTTCTCCTTCTTCCATTTGCACCGTTCGGTTCTGGTTCTCCTTCACCAGAACCGAACGGTGTTTTAATTTGTATAAGTCTTACTATTATCGCTTTACCGTAATAAATTTTGCAAACCCATATTGATGTGTCTCATTGCCTTGTCAAGAGGGCTGGCACCGCCCAGCCCTCTATCTTTTTACTAAAGTTTTTGATATATTTTCTTGCACTCTGCCGAAAGTGACGTATTCTCAAAACTTTTTGTTGACACGGCTCGATTTTTGTGGTAGTCTATTCCAACAATTGAATATAACATATTTTTACATATTCGTTCAGACCCTGCGGGGCTGAACATCTTGGCTTTCAGCCGTTACATAACCGACTAGCATGATCTTCCAGAAAAAGCGAAGGCAGGGCTGGTCTGTTTTGTGACGGCTTTTTTATTGCCGTTTTGCCCGTTGGACCTTGAAAACCGCATGACCGTCTGTATGGGATACCCGGCGATGACCCTGAGAAGGAGAGCCAGAAAACGCCGCCGGAGGGGGGCAGGAAAGCCATGCAGAGAGAACGGCAATTCACCTCATGTGGTCAAAATGAGCACATGAGGTGAAACGGACGTTTATCTACTCGTTGCGGCAGGAGAAATCAATGTAGACAAATTGTCCACATTGATTTGCCGTAACCCAAAGGACGTTTATCCACCTGTTGCAGCAGAGAAAGTCCATGTGGCCAAATTGACCACATGGATAAGCCGCAGCACCGAAGAAAGGATGTGTGCCTATGGGAAACAACTTTACCCCTGCATGGATCAAGAAAGGCTTCTTCAACGAATCCCTGTTTTGTGACGATTTTCTCAGCACCCACCAGCTCCTCTATGCGAATGGCGCATTTTTCACCCCGGACGGCAGGGTCACAGACACCATGAACCTGCGCTGTGAAATTTTCGATATGCTGCGAGACCATATCGGCGCAAATATCGCCAAACGAGTCAGCAATGTCGTGGACGTGCTAAAACTGGCGGCACAGGTGGAGGACTTCCCGCCCGTCACCGACCGCATCGCACTGGCAAACGGCACCCTGTATCTGGACGGCACCTTTCAGGAAGGCAAGCCGGAGATCGTGCGCAACCGCCTGCCTGTCAAGTATGACCCGAAAGCCGCCCAGCCCGTCCACTGGCTGCGGTTTCTGTCCGATCTGCTCTACCCGGAGGACATCCCCACAGTGCAGGAGTTCATCGGGTACTGCCTGATCCCCAGCAACAAGGGGCAGCGCATGATGGTCATCAAGGGCAGCGGCGGTGAGGGTAAGTCGCAAATCGGCGTGGTGCTGTCCCGGCTGTTCGGCTGCAACATGAAGGATGGCAACATCGGCAAAATCTCGGAGAACCGCTTTGCCCGTGCCGATCTGGAGCACACCCTGCTCTGTGTGGACGATGATATGCGGATGGAAGCCCTGCGCCAGACCAACTATGTCAAGTCCATCGTGACCGCACAGGGGCAGATGGACTTGGAGCGCAAGGGCAAGCAGAGCTATCAGGGTTGGATGTACGCCCGCCTGCTGGCGTTCAGCAATGGCGATCTGCAGGCATTGTATGACCGCTCGGACGGTTTCTATCGTCGTCAGCTCATCTTGACCACCAAGGATAAGCCCCTGTCTCGTGTGGATGACCCGGACATTGCCGAGAAGATGGCGGCAGAGGTCGAGGGCATCCTGCTGTGGGCATTTGAGGGCTTGCAGCGGCTGGTGAAGAATGGCTTCCAGTTCACCGAGAGTGACCGTGCCAAGCGGAACCGGGAACTGGTGAAGCGGGACAACAACAATGTGTTTGATTTCCTTGAATCCGAGGGCTACATCCGCCTGAAGGCGGATGCCTGCACCAGCTCGAAAGAGCTGTATGAGGTCTATCGAATGTGGTGTGAGGAGAACAGCCTGAATGCGATCAAGGCCAGAGGGTTCAGCGATGCGCTGATCGCCAACCAGCGCAGGTATAATCTGGAATCCACCAACAACATCGTCAATTCGTCCGGGCGGAGAGTCCGAGGCTTTGTGGGCATCGAAGCCCTTGTGCAGCCCGACCTCACCCCCAATGGCTGGCGGGCATGACCCGCTTTTGATCCCCCTATATGGTGCGTTTTCGGTCTTTCGCTGCGTACGTGCGTACAGAGAAAACCGCCTGCTGCGTACGCACGTACGCAGCAAAACGCCCAAGTTCTCCTTTATAGGGGGTGTTGGCAAAGTGTCAGATTGACAGTTTGCCAAAATCAGAGGGTCAAAATGACCCTCTGAAAAACCGGACGAGCTGTCCTTCAGGGCAGCTTGCCCGGAGCAAGAGTGCAGAGAGCGCAGCTCTTTGCCCCAGTGATATGATGCTGTGCGTCATATCCTACTGGGTATTATCTGGCGCAAAACGGCGGCAGATCCAGAAGCTTCGCTGCTGCGTTCTCTCCCAGCAAGCTGTTGAAATGAAAAAAGCCCCCGCTAAACCTTATACCAAAATCAGGAAAAAGTAATCAAAACAGGTTCACTTAGGGGGCCAATAATAGGCCTACGAAGCCCACGACTTTAGTGATTTCAGGTGCTATAATAATTGCAGAGATGCAGCATCTTAGCGATTTTTCCAAAAGAAAGAATAGCGATACAACAAGAAATGGGAACGATGCTTCCTACTTTCACCGAAAATTAGGAACTCTCGGTTCCTGTTCGAGTATGAGTTTCTCTGTTATACTTTCTGTAGGCTTCAAATGAAGAGACCCAACAGTCACTGTGATCTAGTGCCCGCTTACGCTTTTTGGAAATTTTTGAAAAAAGTAGGCCTGACAGGCCCACTTAATAGGCCTACGAGGCCCACGACTTTCACAATTTCGGGTGCTATACTAAATACGGCGGTACGGCATTTTGGAGATTTTTGGAAGAAATAGACGTATGAGGTCTACAAAAGCTGACGTACAAGGCCCACGCGCTTTGCGGGAAATCCTGTTATACTTTTCTTGCAGAGCGAAAGCAAACTCTTCTAAGCGGAAAGCGACAAACGCCATGATCTCCCACTGAGGGAAGGAGCGGTAGGCCACTTTCTTTGCAGTATAACAAACACATAAATCCTTTTCCGAAAGGATTACCTCTCGATTCCGAGAGAAGATTTCAAGACACGGTCTTGAAATGCGAGACCCGTTGCTTAGAAGAATTGTATCACTCCTGTGATTTGATCGCACGAGTGGCCGTACACAAAAAATACAGGAAAAGAGGGATGTCTATCTGAAATTAACACGACACAACGGACGAGCCGGAACCCACGGCACCTATAACCCCAAGCACAATGACCGCAGTTTCAACCTTTCCAACAGCGAGCACATTGACCCGGAACGAGCTAAAGGTAACATCTACTGGGACTGCTATCATGGCATCCGTTCTGCATCCGACAAGGATAAACAGACTGCCGCATTCAGCGATGTGGAGAAGATGTTCTATGAAATCCATTACGCTCACTTTGTGGAGAACCAGAACGCCCGCAATGCGAAGATTCGCCACACCGAGCGCAACCGAACCATAGAGGACTTGCTTGAAGGTAAGAAAACCTGCCCGGAAGAAACCATCTACCAGTTCGGAACGTTGGACGGCCTCGCTCTGGTGGAAGGCAAAGTAAACGAGAGCAAGAAGGCGAAGATCGCCCGGCCGGAGCAGGCCCCCACAGACTATACGGCCTACTGGGTCGTCCGCCCGGGGGACAAAGCGGAGCCGTCGATGCAGATCCCCGGTGCGATCATCGGCAGCGAGGAGGAAGCCCGCCTCTTTGAGGGCTGGTTCCTCGAAGACGGCACCCGCTTGGAGGAGAGCCCCTACTACATGGGCCCGGGCGCGGACCATGTGGGCAACCTCGACCGGGACGTGACCTTCTATGGCCATTGGCGCACCGCCGAGAGCGGCGAGGGCAGCCCAGACGGCGGAGACGGCTTCGGCACCCTTCTGGTGGGCGTCGCAGTCGTGGACGTGGCGGGCGTCGTGGCCTATCAGGTGGGCACGGAGCTCATCCTTGACCAGCTCCTGCCTGCAGGGGTGGCCGTGTCCCATACCCGCGCCGAGCTGGCAATGTTCCTCTGGAACACCGCAGGCCGCCCGGCCCCGGCCACTCTGCCCGCCTTTGCGGAAGTAGCCGACCCGGAGCTGGCCCAAGCCGCCCAGTGGGCCATCGAGCAGGGCTACCTGAAAGCCCGCGCCGACGGCAGCTTTAAGCCGGACAAGGGCGTTGCCAAGTGGCGCGTCATCCGCGGCTACCGGGCAGTGACCGAACCATGACCGTGCAGGTAAAATAGCCCCACAGCACAAGGCCCCGCAGACTTTGAAAAAGGTCTGCGGGGCCGCTGTTTGTTTATTTATTTATTTATTTATTGCAGCGTCTCTTTGGTGCGCAGGCGGCGGCAGGCGTCTTCCTTCACCAGCTCCAGCACCACCGCCGTCAGCGGGATGAAGAAGAGGATGCCGAGGATGCCGAAGAGCTTGCCGCCGATCATGGCTGCCACAAGGGTGTACAGGGGCGAAAGCCCCACCGATTTGCCCACCACCCGGGGGTAGATGAACTGGTTCTCGATGAACTGCACCGCAAGGTAGACCAGCAAAGCGCGCACCGCCAGCAGGGGGTCCACCAGCAGCACCAGAAACACGCTGATGACGCAGGAGAGCAGCGCCCCCACATAGGGGATGATGGCGCAGATGGCGGTGAGCATCCCCACCAGGCTGCCGTAGGGAATGCGGAAGAGGGAGAATGCGAGGCTCATAAGCATGCCGAGGATCACCGCCTCGCTGCACTGGCCCGTGAGGAAGTTGGCGAAGGACTGGCGGAACAGGCGGCAGAACTTCAGCACCCAGGCGGCGTGGCCGGGCTTGAGGTAGGCGCGCACCAGGGTGCGGGCCTGGTGGCCCAGGCTCTGTGCCCCCAGCGAGAGGTAGACGGAGATGATCAGCGCAAAGGAGGCCGTCACCACAAGATTCACCGTGGCGGAAACGGCCCCCGCCGCGTTCACCAGCACCGTGTCGAGGCCGGAGGTCACCTTGTGCAGCAGCTGCTCCCAGTCGATGCCCTCCAACCGGCTCATCAGCCAGCCCATGTCGGGGTCCTGGGCGTGGAGGTAGGCCGTCCAGCGGGGGATGTTGGCTTCAATTTGCAGATACAGGCTGTGGAAGGACTGCACCAGCTCCGGGATCAGCAGCGTCAGGGCCAGCACCAGCACCAGCACCACCCCCAGCAGGGTGAGCAGAAAGCTCAGCAGGTGGAGCGCCTTGCCCGAGGGCTGCTTTCTCGCTTTGGCAAACAGCCGCCCCAGCCGCTTTTCCAGCCCGGCCATGGGCACGCTGAGGAACAACGCCAGAATGCCGCCCGCCAAAATGGGCAGCACCAGATCCACCAGCTGCGCGGCAAAGGCCAAAACGTCCGAAAGCCGCAGCAGCGCCACAAAAAGCGTCACGCCCACCACCGTCACCAGCAGGGCCTGTTTCGTGTTCGATCTCATCCAAATGTTCCTTTCCCGGAGCGTCTCCGAGGTTTTTTCTTTGTATTGTATCCAGAAAAAATCAGCTTGTCAAGCAGCCGGGGCGCGGCGCAGCACGCGCTTTACAGCCGCCCCCGGAGCTTCCGGCTTAAATCGGCCAGACACCATGCGATGGCCATGCCGCCCGCAATGCCCAGCGCCGCCAGAAAGGTCTGCTCCCCAAAATGCTCGGCGGCGGGCAGGTCGTTGGAGACGACGGCGTTCATGCAGTAATACAGGGTGCTGCCGGGGATGAGGGGGATGGCCGCGGTGATGAAAAACGGGGTAGAGGGGGCGTTGCGGCAACGGGCAAGCACCTCGGCGTAGAGGGCCGCGCAAAACCCGGCCAGCAGGTTGGCCAGAACCGAGAGAAGATTTCAAGACACGGTCTTGAAATGCGAGACCCGTTGCTTAGAAGA
>OGII01000502.1_pt1 | contig 37035 bp, 36 predicted proteins | sample 1571701 | NCBI WGS metagenome assembly OGII01 (sample SAMEA2581950, study PRJEB24529) | metagenome | biome: Human gut stool | place: China | collected 2011
GCTTTGTGTTCCAAGCATATAATCTTGTTCCGGTGCTGAATGTGTATGAAAATATTGTTCTACCCATTGAGCTGGACGGTGGCAAGGTCAATAAGGATTTCGTACAGCAGATTGTACAGACACTTGGGCTGGATGATCGTCTGGATGCGCTGCCCAATCAGCTCTCCGGCGGTCAGCAGCAGCGAGTAGCCATTGCCCGTGCGCTGGCGGCAGCACCCGCTATCATTCTGGCAGATGAACCCACCGGCAATCTGGATTCCAAAACCAGCCAGGATGTATTGAGCCTTTTGAAAGTCACCAGTCAAAAGTTCGCCCAGACAATCGTAATGATCACTCACAACGAAGAAATTGCGCAGATGGCAGACCGCATTATCCGTATCGAAGATGGTCGGATCGTCTCCCAGAACTAACGGGAGGTGGCTACGATGAATGTCAAAAACAGAAAATGTATTCGAAAGCTCAGCTTAAAATCTCTTTATGCGAACCGTCGCCGCAATCTGATCGCTATTTTTGCCATTGCGCTGACAACGCTGCTATTTACGTCCATGTTCACCATTGTCTTGTCGTTGAACGCCAGCTATGAAACCTACCAGTTTCGGCAGGTAGGCGGCTATGCGCATGGCACCTTTAAGGATGTTTCCCCCGAGCAGGCGGAACGCATCGCTGCCCACCCAAAGGTGAAGGCTGCGGGGGTACGGAAGGTAATCGGTATCACTGCGGAGGGGGTCTTTGCCAAAATACCGGCAGAGATCAGCTACATGGATGCCAACTGCACTAAATGGAGCTATGCAACCCCTACTACCGGACGGATGCCCGAAAGCGGCAAAGAGGTAGCCATGGATACGGCAGCGTTGCAGCTGCTTGGCGTAACGCCGGAGCTGGGCGCCGAGGTCACGGTTTCCTATTCCATTACGGACAAGGATCAAACCGCCTTTACTGTAACAGATACCTTTACGCTGGTGGGCTATTGGGACTATGATGAACTAATGCCTGTTCATTACATCAACATCAGCCGTGATTACGCAGATGACATCGAAGCGCAGGCAGTGAAAACAGGTTTACAGCCTTTCCGCACCGATTTGAATGTCATGATGGCTTCCAGTACAAACATTCAAGGGCAGATGGAGCAGGTGGATACCGATCTCGGCTACACATGGGACAGCTATACCGATCCCAACAGCGTCCGGATCGGCGTCAACTGGGGATATACCTCATCCCAGCTGGAGTCGCAGCTCGATCCGGAACTTGTGATCGCCATAGCAGCTTTTTTGCTGCTGGTGATTTTCACCGGGTATCTTATCATCTATAACATTTTCCAGATCTCTGTTGCGGGGGATATCCGGTTTTACGGGCTTCTGAAAACCATTGGCACAACGCCCCGGCAGCTCAAACGCATCATTCGCCAGCAGGCACTTCTGCTTTGTCTGATCGGCATTCCGGCGGGGCTGCTGTTGGGCTATGGCATTGGCGCTGTTCTGGTGCCTGTTGTCTTGCGCTCCACCCAGTTGGATGCAGGCATCACCACCATCAGCACTTCGCCTGTGATCTTTGTTGGCTCCGTGCTGTTTGCCCTGCTGACGGTGCTTTTGTCCTGCTCCAAGCCCGGGAAAATGGCAGCCAGGGTTTCTCCGGTGGAGGCTACCAAATATACAGATGCGATGCAGACCAAGAAAAAACAGCGCAGCACCCGGGGAGCGAAGCTCCATCAGATGGCCTTTGCCAATCTGGGACGAAACAAAAAAAAGACGGTGCTGGTGGTGGTGTCTCTGGCACTGTCGGTGACGCTGTTCAATGCACTGTGTGCCTTTGTGGGCGGCTTCAGCATGGAGAAGTATGTATCCTTCATGACCTGCGCCGATTTTATCGTCAGCACGCCCGACTATTTCCGTTACAACCCGGCAGATGAATTCATCACGCCGGAACAGATCGAAGAGATCGCAGCAAACACAAAGTCCAGTCTTTCCGGCACGGGATATGCTGTGCGAAAACCCGTATATCTTTGGATGACGGAGGATGCTCTGCGGCAGGACTATGCAAGGTACGAAAGTGCTGAGCAGTTGGACAGCCATATGAGCCGCATGGAGCACCGGGGCGATATGGTGATGGGAGATACCAGAATCGAGGCTCTGGATAACAGCCTGTTTGACAAGCTGCAAGTGTTCGACGGAGATATTTCTCCTATGCTGGAGCCAAACAATAACGCTATTGCCATTGCGGTTTCCTTAGATGACTACGGTAATCTGCCCAATCCTGAATACTACCCCAAGGTGGGAGACACGATCACCGCCACCTATGCGGACGATGTGAAATATATCGACAGCCGCACCGGGGAACTCCGCACCGAAGATACACCGGAGGAGTACTTTCAGGAAAAACTGTATGGAGCCAGAGATGTAGAGTACACGGTCTGCGCCTTGGTAGAGCTTCCGTATTCCATGAGTTATCGTTATGGTGGTATTGGATATGAGGCAGTTTTGTCTGTGGATACCGCACAGAGGGACAGCGGTGGTGCGGCCATTCCGATGCTCTACCTGTTCGACACAGCAGACGAAGCGGACGAGGCCGAAGCAGAGCAATATCTATCGAAGCTCACTGCCGGTGAGTTTTCGCCCTTGATGTATGAAAGCAAGGCCACGGCTCGCTCTGAGTTTGCTCAGTTCCGGCAGATGTTCCTTCTGGTAGGTGGTATCCTCTGTGCTATCATCGGACTGGTGGGACTCTTAAATTTCTTCAACGCCATGATGACCGGTATTCTTTCCCGCCGCCGTGAATTTGCTGTGCTTCAGGCTGTAGGAATGACGAACCGGCAGCTCAAAACCATGCTGATCTACGAGGGATTGTTTTACGCAATGTCCTCCGTATCGGCGGCCTTTATTCTGTCGCTGGCGGTGGGACCTCTTGCAGGAAAAATGCTGGGCAGTATGTTCTGGTTCTTTGAGTATCGATTCACCATTCTGCCTGTCCTGCTGACAATTCCGGTATTTCTTCTGCTGGGGTGGCTGATTCCTTGCATGATGTATGACAACGCAGCGAAATGCAGTGTTGTAGAGCAATTAAGGGATGCTCAATAACTGTTAAGCAAAAAACGGCCCTCTGCCAATGAAAAGGCAGAGGGCTGAGTTTTAATTCAATGCTATATCCCGTATCAAGTCTGCGCATCCAATTGAAATGTGACGCTCAAACAAACTCGGGATCAAAGAAAAAATAAGTCGAGGGAATTTCCCTCGACTTACTTTTTCGTGCCCTGTACCGTCCGGCCTGCCCCATAGGTCACATTGTGTACCTATGAACATGAACCGTTGAGTTTCGGGGATTTTCAGCAAATTAGCGCTTGCTGAACTTCAAGAGTCTGGTGCTGACCCTGCCAAACATCTGAATATTTCTTCGCTTTCCGACTGATTTTTGGCTTAATACTGCGGTTTTTCCGCGCATCATGTTCTAATTTTTATTTCCGTGCATAGTGCACGAAAAACAGGTTTTGCTCCTTATGTGTGCCTTGCGTATCGCTGCCCAGGGCGACGCAGGACAACGGTAGGGAAAGAAACCTGGTTGCTGTTCTCGTCATCACCTCAAAATCAAATTCAAAACACGGAGGACAGCATAATGGAAAAATACATCTTCGATCCGTGCAACGGCCTTTGGTATGAACTCCAAGGCGACTACTATATCCCCTGCTTAGTGCTGGATGAAGCGGGGACATCTCCTATTGGTATGTGGGGCAGAAAGCACCAACAATACCTGAAAGAGCATCGTCCTATGCTCTATTCCGACCTTGTTCTCAGCAGAAAGTTGTACAGCTATCTGGCTGATATTGACACTCAGGCACGAAACAAACTCCATCTGCTCGTAACACAGCTGGTAGAGAAAGAGGGTATCAATGAGCAGCTGAAAGCGCAGGATCAGATGGCATGGGTCGGAGCCATGAATAACATCCGAAACCGGGCGGAAGAAATCATCCTCCAAGAGCTGATCTATGGGGAGGATGCCGTATGAGATTTCTGGAAGAATTTTGGTATGGAAACATTGAACCGACCGAATACGACACAAACGCCTGCAAGGAATACAAGGAAGTGCTTCACCTGATTGCCCGAAATGAAGAAAAGCTTCTGGCTACTATGATGGATGAGCAGAAAGAACTGTTCTCTCGGTATACAGACGTTGTTCGTGAGTATCAGACCATGGCAGAGTGCCTACTGCTCCAAAATAGCTTTAAGCTGGGTGCCAGGATGATGTTAGAGGTTATGGAAGAATAACGAAATACAGGGTACACGATCAGCCGGGCAGTTGTTAATTGCTCGGCTGATTCTGTTTCCACGTTCCAAATGTTCCTACAAATCGGTTTCCTCTGCACGAGGTTGATTTTAAAAGATGCACTTTATGATGATCCATTAGCTCATCTTGAGTTCCCAAATGACATCTTTTATACTTTTTTCCAGAGCCACATGGACATGGCTTGTTACGCCCTACACCTTTATACTCTGGTTTTAGCACTTTAACTGTTTCGATGTAAAACTCATCATATGGACTATCAATTTCGACCATGAGGGCTTCTAACATTCCGTAATCATATTCATGGTCTGGAAGTTGTACATAAGTATATTTGTCGAATGGATCTGTTACAATGCAAAGAGCTTTAAATTCCATGTCAACTATTTCTCTCAGGCACAACTCTCCCATATATAGGTTTCCCGCCTTATGGCCACATGGATGGCGTAGTGATATTGGCTTTCCACAAATCGAACATCTTTCTGCCTTAATTACAGATTCTCTACTAAAGAAGTGGCAATACGGAAAAAGTTTTTGATATTCTTTAATCATTCGCCCGATAAACACCATATGATATTTATCATTTTTTTGCATTATATCAAAATTATTTTCCAAATAGCTCAACTCAATATCAACATGATCGAATATACGCCAAGCATCTTCGTATTTTCCATCTTTAAGAGAGGTTATTGCAGAAATAAATCCTTTTTGGATGCTATATATCTGTTTCAAGCACCAACAGTAGTTGGCATTCTTTTCATTTCGATCCAAAATGGCTTTTTGACGCAATTTTTCTATCTCATTGCCAACATTCTTATCTAAAGCAATGTGTTTAACCGCCAAATAATTTTCTATTTCTGTGAATATCATGGCGATCACTCTTTTGCGAATAGATCTTTGGTTGCTTGATCTAATGCGTCTTTTACGCCAGAAACTGGTCCCTCGTATATAATCTTCTTACTTTTTTTCGTTGCTGATTCTTCAGTAATAATTTGAACCTTTGCAGAAGTCTCTTCTGGCTTACGGTGATACTTCTGAACTAAATTATACAAAAATGTAGCAATCATACTCGTTGCTATCGGAAGCACAGCCCATTGCACTATAATTTTTGCGACTTCAATAACAGCAGAGTGCAGTTCAATACGCTGGAAATCTTCATCCGAAATTGCAATATCAGCAACAATATCATCGCTTGCCTCTGCTTTGAGAAATTCAAAAAACTCTCTGGTAGTCTCTGGGAAAAGCACATCTCCGTCATCTCTGAAATCTTCATTCGGAATGATAAGCAAATTTGCCTTTTTTATATCATCTATATATTCGACCGGAATATATGCTTTTTTATATATTTGTTCAAAAGTAACATTGGAATCCAATACATTTACGACGGGATCAAAAATTTCGTGTTTCATGTAGTCTCCTTTTATTATTCCACTAAATTATCCACAATTTTAAGATCAATAAATATCTCCTTAATTTTTTTCCTGTACTCATCAATAGTCATTCGGCTACTGCCAAATTCAGCATCAATTTTTTGACATGCTGCAACAACCTGATCTTGAATTGGTTTGGGAGGTATTGGCAGCTTAACTTCTTCGATGCGGTCAATTGAAGCTCGATTAGTTCTGGAAAACATATACTGCTGACCAACTATATCAAGGGCCATAGCCAAGTAATACGTGTCAATTCGTTCGGTCTTTACACGTAGCACACCACAGTGATCTGTTGGATAAAATTTGTTGTTTTCAGGCATGTATCTCACCATCCAGTCACCGTCTATTCCCCAAAGTACAGATGCAACACTGAAATCGGAAATCAACAATTTGTTTACCATGCCAAAAGGTTCACGCACATTAGCGCTAAATACAGGAACATCGCCATTTTCATCTGTTTCAGTTCCAAGGACACGCTTTCCAATAGATATGCTAAAGCGTTCCTTATCACTCAGACTAACAAGGGGATACTGGCTTTCTAATGCACTAAATGATGTAACTGCGGTCTTTATTGCTTTGTTAAACGACACCCTTGCAAAATTAAGCATATCACAGGTTTTTACAATGCTTGCATATTCTCTTGCATCGCCCTCTATGGAAGGTAAAATCCCAGCGTATGCCTGTCGTACAAGGTGTGCCAACGTATTCTCTGCTTTTCGATTGCCATCGCAGTACATTTTGCCACCGGGGGACACTATTTGAATACCTTCAGCACCTTTTCTGTTAGACCAATCATAGCCCAAAAATTCTTTCTGTTTTGTATTATCAGATGGAGCAGTGATGACTACAGTATTCTGCTTATAAGTCATAGCAAAATAGAAGATTTTCTCTTTTTCGCAAGCCTTAACAAATAAATGGAAACGACGTTTCAGCTCATCTTTTTGAGCTTGTGCTTCTAAACGTTTAAATGCTTTTGTCTTCACCAAGTTTTTGATTTCAGAAGAATCAACGAACGAATCTACATACATTTTAAAGTATTCGATTTTGGAATATTCTTCCACATCGTTTGATGAAGATACAAATTTTTGATAATCTTCAGAAGAAACACCAATGTGTGCAAGATAGCCATCATATATTGCCTGATCTTCCCATTCCGTTAATTCTTCCCCACGCATGATAGAAGTTACGCTATCGGTTACCAAATCCATTCTTTTGGGCGGTTCACTGTATTTCTCAAGGAACATGATTACCGTAGGATTACCAGTCGCACCAAACGTTCTGTTTCCTAACGAGACAATTGCTCTGATCATAAAATACTTCAGAATATGCTCTCTTGCTCCAATATAGCTTCCAGAATCTTTGGTCAGCAAAGTTGCAGGTAAAATGACTGCAGCAACGCCCTTAGGCTTCAACAACTGAGCAATTCTTTCGACAAAAAGAACCTCTATCTCGCTTCCGGTATTACTGATCTTGTCAAGTAACTCAAAGCTATTGTTTTTTACTTGCAGATGAGATTTAAATGCAGCTACTGAATATGGTGGATTGGCAACCAAAATGTCAAAACTGTTACTTTCAATCTGTTTATCAGTAGAGTTCTCCAAACCATCTCCAAAGATAATGTTTCCTTCTCCGGCACCGTTCATAAACAGCGAAATTTTTGAAACTCGAGCAAGTCTATAGTCTTTCTCAATACCATAAATCGAGTTTCTAACCCAGAAATTGTCACCAGCAGAACCAACAGCTGCATTGATAGCTTCTACTGCTTCTGTTAAGAAATGACCTGCACCGCAAGCGTAATCAATTACTTTGGGGTAAGTAACACCCTTCTCAGAATGAGTAATCGTTTCTAATGGCAAGCAATCCCAAACAAAACGTGTTATAGGCATTGGAGTGAAAAACTGACCTTCATTTTGCTTAAAGCCTTTATTTAACAATTGCTCAAAAAGATCTCCCAGAAATTGATGCTTGGATGGGTACACAATTCTATATTGTTCAAAGAGCTGAACCACTTCTACAAGGATTTTTCCGTTTTGGTAGAATAGTTCTTCGTTATGAACATCTTTAAAAGAAAAATCATTATTTGAGTAAAACTTCAGAATGCGAATTTTCTCTTTCAGATCTTCGATTGCTCTTTCACGCTGACGTCCCGTATATGTAGTGAAAAGCCATTCTGGATAATTGGCCGGAACATAGAAAATCTGCTCTCGCATAAACTTTTCCATGCCCTCTTGATGTAATCTTTGCAAACGATCCTGAAGGGTCTCATATGTATCCGTGCCCTGCTTATATTGAAACTCAACTACATCATTTTCTCCCTTTGTGCTTTCATCTACCAGTTTGCAGATGAACAAAGCAACAAGACGATTAAATGCATTTTCTTTATCACTCACATTATTATGACGCAGTATTTCTTCAAAGCGATTAACGATCTTATCCTCAGGCGTAAAATCTCTAAGATCCTTTTTGTATAAAGGGCGGATTCCGATATCATAGGCTCTGGAGTCTTCGGAGAAAATAAGATTTTCATACACTTGCGAAGCATAAGTTTCTTTCCAGACATGATACTTTTCTGGTGCCGTATGAGCTTTTGAAAAAAGTAGTATACTTGTATCTTTTTTAGCTAACGCAACAATATTGGGGTCATCGGAACAGTTTACAGTAGGTGCTTTGTAAGTAATCACACCATCTTTATAATCCGAGGTATATAATACAAGCCATTTTGTAGATTGCTCCTGTTGCCAATACGAAAAAAGCTGACCTCCATCGCTTAATGTATCTTTATATGCTTTATCAAATTCTTGTCCTGCAGTTTTACACTCGACAATAAACAGCATTGATCCATTTGGCGCATTTACGCAAATATCAGCTCGACCACTTTTGGCATCATGTCCTAAATGCCATTCCTTTTCAAGCTCAATATGCTCGGGACGATAGCCTTTTTCTAATAATCGGTTTACGCATTCAAAAACAACGAAATTTTCTGCTTGATCAAAGTTATCATTACGTTCCCTACCTTTAATCGCTTCTGGATATATTAGCTTTTTTTGGCCAAAATCAACACGTAACATACAAGGATATTGCGAGTACAGCTTTTCATACACGCCTTGATTTTGTACAAAGCCTGCTGATTTCAATACACTTTCAAAGTTTTCCGAGGTAATCACTTATTACCCTCCTTTTTCTGAGGTACAAATTCCAGTATGTCATCCACGCCACAGCTCAAAGCCACACAAATTTTTTCAATACTTTCAACGGAGACATATTCATCATGTTTGAGCCTTGTGATAATATTGGCACTCACTCCGGCCATATCTTTTAATTGCGTATTGGTAATCTTTCTATCTATCATTAAATGAAACAATTTGTCGTAACAAATAGCCATATTGCACCTCCTGTTTTAATGTTTATAATATCACAAAATCGTGATTTTTTCAACATATTTGCAAAATATGAGCCCTCCAACCTGGAGCGCTCCAGTTACTTGTTGAAATCTTTTATACATATTTTTCCTTTATACTGTGAAAAATACGGCCACAAATTATTCTGAGAAATTGCATCTTCATATTTGCTGAGTTTTCTACGAAGCTCACTATTTTCCTTCTCCAAGCCCGCTGTGCGAAGTTGCCCCCGAACAGACTTGTACTCTGCCAGCTCTGCGGTCAATGCAGTGACCTTTGCTTTTAACTCGCTTATCATTTTCATCGCCGCATCCAAAGCCTTTTGCAGCTTGGATTCCTTACGTTCCTGGACATAGAACTTCTTTGCCGCAGCTGCCAGATTTTCATATTCAGAACGATCCAGCATAACTTTAGAGGAAAACGGAACTGCATGGGGTTCTATTTGCTCCACTTTCTGAACGGCAATCTGCTGTTTTTGAATCTTCTCAATCTTCTTTTCCAGAGAAGCTGCCTGCTGCTCTTTCTGTTGTGTTTGTGCTGTGAGTTGTTCCAATCGCTCCTGTTCCCGCTCCACCTTGAACTGTGTCACGGTCAAATGCTCTTCGGAACTGCCCCGTTCTCCACGTTCAACATCAGTATATCCGGCATTGCGCATGGCCTGGAAGAAATCATCCTGGAGGACGCTGTAAGACTTCCGCAGCACCGGCTTTCCATTCTTCTGGAGAATGGGCAATCCCTGTTCATCCAATGCCGGTTTAGACAGCCATTTTTTACTGCTGCTTACCTGCATAATGGTTTCCTTGACGGTTCCCACAAGTGATTTGTCTTTGCACCTCTTGGACCAGAGGATCTGCTTTTCCACAACTGGAACATAGACCACATGGAGATGATAGTGGAACACATCCTGCCCTAATGCTTCGGACATAGCCCGGTTGCGCTCATCGGCGTGCATGACAGCAGAAAGAATATACTGTTCGCCGCCCACAATCTCGATTGCAGCCTTGTAAGCGTCCTCATAAAATTGCTTGGCAAACTCATACCCACCATGGTTATAAAAGTAGGCGGAGTTTACATCAAAAATCAGTTCCCCATAAAGGTTAGCGTCTGATTTCAGACCACGAGTGGAGATTATACCATCCTGCTCCATCTGGGCAAACATCTCTGCATATCCGGCGGTAGGCTTCTTAAAATGGATGTTCTGAGGGGTGCGTTCTGGTATAATATCTGGGTTGGTATAGGATTCCTTTTCTCGTTCATTGTGCCGCTGAGCATTACCAATTTTGGCGGCAGTCAGGTTTACGTTTCTTGCACTGGTACGGTCAATCCCGTCGTTTCTCGCCATAGAGCTCCTTTCACGTTTGTACGGCCTGCGGGCCGGGGCGCACTTCCTGCGGAAGTGTAATAACCTACTATGATACTTTCATCCGGCGGCTGCAAAGTATCGTGGGCTCTCCGAGGGGGATGCGCTTCCTGCGGGAGCCTCCCTGCCTTGCGTGTATGTTGCACACAACAAGTCAGGTGTGTCCGGCATTCTTGCTTCTGTAAGCAATCCTGCCGCCCACGGTTCGGGAAAATCCACCGGATTCTCCCGAACCATCCATCTCCAAATCTGCAGATTTTTCGATGGGGACGGTGGTGCGATACCAGAGTGCAACTCTGTGCAGGAAATGCAATAAATGCAGAAAATTCCGGTTTCATGCTGCGGGGTTCACGATGATTTTCACATCGGCTGGTCTGCCTACCGACTGGCGTTCCGGTTCTTCCAGCCGGATGTATCCATGCCCCTCCAGTAATTCCAAAGTCGGAAAAATCTCCTCCGTTTTCTTGAAGAACTTTCCCCGACACATCTGAAAAAGCTCAGAACGCTTGATCACCGATACGTTCTTCTTTTTCAGCTTTGCCAAGACAAATTTGGCTTTCTGGATGGTTAAGTCAGTGCCCATCACGGAATAGGCGTAGATGGAATGAGCCAGAAAATATTTGCCGATCTGAATCGCCTTGCTCATCGTAGAAGCTGTCACCTCTGCTTTGTCATCTTCCATATCAGCACAGTGCAGCAATCCCACAATCCGGAGCACGGCACCGATATATTTGCTTGCCCAATCGGAAATTGCCTGTCCCTCGCCAACCAGAAACTTCTCATGTTCCTGAAAGTAATCGGCCATCAGATCAAAGGCTTTTTTGGAAAGGTGTACCGTCTGGGCATTTCCAGCAATCGGCAGAGCCATCAGGCGAAAAATCAAGCTGCGATAAACGGCGGTTATTTCGGGTGGAATCGGCTGGGTACGAAAGACCCGGCTGCCAATTCTGGATGGTGGAAACGCATACAGGAAGCGGGCAATTAAGCCCCGTCCGGTCATGGTGGTATTGGACATGATTTCATCCAGCACACTGGGCTGAATAGAGAGGATAGCCGACAGTGCCGGGTGCATGATGCACTCCGCTTCACGGGTCATTCGATCCACATAAATGGCATCTCCACAATGACCTTTCAGCCAGACATCAATGTTGGATTTGTTGGAATACCGTCCGGCCATGATGTCAAAGATACCACCCTCGGTGGAAATCACGGAGAATACTCCGTTGTTGGCCGCCATCAAGCTGGTCAGAGCTTCACTGGAACAATCGTCCGCAAAAAAGCGAACCGGCTTTCGTTCTGGAATTTCTTCCAGCTGCTCCTGAAGTTGCCGCAACTCCAACTCCATTTCCCGGCTTTCCTTGCGCTCCAGCTTCTTTTGCAGACCGGAGATCTGGCGCTCCATAGATTCCCGCTGCAAAAGGTTTTCCCGTATTTCCATGCTGTGCGCCTTGTTATATTCCTGCTCATACTCATAGAGGAATGTGGTCATATCCCGCATGACGCTGGACTTTCGCTCCCCCGGTGCGGCGATCACCACTGTGTACAAGCTCAAAGGCTCACAGTATCCCGGCGTTCCCTCTATCTTGTATTTTCCCTGTAAGCAGATAGCCAGCACACCCAGGCTGATCACCGCTGCCATGTCCGGGGCAGTCTGACTGTGTTCAGCTACCGCACTCACATAATTCCGAACCACATCCGGGAGAGCATCTACCGGAAATGCAGGCAGGTCACTCCACTGTGGAGTCAGCGGAACAATAGGTTGAAAAACCAGTGACGACTCCGCTTTTGGCGTGTAAATCTCCCGGCAATGCTCGATTGCTTTCTGAATGGTGATTGCACCATACGTTGTGCTGGATTGCTGCCGGTCCCATTTATCCCGCATCAATCCCGACTGCCGGAACATAGTGTCCATCTTGGCAGCATCCCGTCCTGTCCAAAAGGCGAGATGACTGCACAACGCCAGATCTGCCTCTGATGGGGACAAATATCCCTCCAATGAACCATTCCAAAGGGCTGTGAATGCTGCCCCATTCTTACTGCTTTTTGCCAGTTGCAGAAGCTGCTCCATGCTTAAATCAGAGTTTTTTGCATTTATTGCATTTTCTGCGCCAACCTCTGGCCTGCGCATGAACTTGTCCAGTAACACTTGCAGCTCCTGGGTCCGGTCACCATACTCATAATCCTCACAGCGGTTTCCGGTCACGGTGACATATTTGTTGGTTGCTCCCGCCACGTACACCTCAATTCCAGCCTGGTGGTTCATAATATAAAATCGTTTGGTATCATACTGAAACCCTTTTGCCGAAAAGAGAATGTGAAGACCGTTTCCGCTGGGGCTGTACTCGGTATAGCTGTGCATTAAGGCCACAATTTCTGCGGCGGTCTGGGTGTAATAGCCGCTGTCCGAAACGCAGTTGTCCAGGTCAATCGCACAGATGCCGTTGAAAATTCCAATTCCAATGCCATCATATCCGCTGGCCTGTACTGCTGTTTTATAAGGTACGAAGCTGGAAGGATCGTTGCTTTTCGCTCCCAGACCGGTTTGCGGCTGGTATGGCACCTTCGTTTTCCTCTCATTCCGTTCCTCATACTTCCAGCAGCAGAACAAACCATTTTGTATGATGCTGTCTGGTAAAGCTGTCAAATTCTATTCCTCCTTAAATAATTGTTGAATTTGGCAGCTGTCGTGTTATAATATCCTTGCTGAGTGATAGTCACACGGCAGCTGCCGTTTGTACTGTCCGTCAAGAGTTCTCATCTGCCAGGATGAGGGCTCTTTTTTTATGCGATTTCCGGTTGGAAGTATCCAATTTCCTCCCACACCTTTCTGTCGGGGCAGTAGTAGTTGTACTCGTTAGAGTTTTCCAGCTTGATCGCATAGCCGAATTTCAGGATTCCCTGCTGCAAACCAATGCGCACATACTGGGCATCCTTGTGCATGGCGACTGCAATCTCGGTGATGGGGACATTGCGTCCTGTGAAGGGCGGCAATTCGACATAAACTTTCTTTTCCATGTGAATGACCTCCTTATTGCTAATATGCGAATTATTAGTTCGTATTTTGATTATAAGCCATCCAAGACCGCTTGTCAACACTAAATACGAAAAAGTTATTCGTATTACGACCTTGTAATTCGCACGACTTCGTGTTACAATACAAACGAGGTGATGACAATGCACAGCAACCCGGCTGAAATTGGCGAGAGAATCAAGGCAGCCCGCAAGGCCGCTCACTTGAGCCAAACGGAGCTGGCACAGCGTCTGGACAAGACGATGCGCACAGTTCAAAAATACGAAAGCGGTGAAATTGAGCCATCCATAGCGATGATCAATGCCATCGCCAAAATCTTAAACATATCTCCGGCAGACCTGATTGGCTACCAGAAACCTGAAATCCAGCTGGACAGCCTGTCTGATGTAATTGCGGTTCTTTACCAATTAAACAAGAAGGCCGGTATCCGGTTCGAGATCGATGTCCAGCGCCCGCCCCACAGCGAAGAATGGTCCTGCTCCCTGAAATTCAAGGGAAATGACCACTCCGCAGAAATGAATGATTCCCTGTGCCTGATTTTGGAAGAGTTCCGAGACGAGCGTGAAAAGCTGGAAACCTATTGGACCGATCAAGAATCCTTTGACCGCTGGATTGAAAAAGAACTGGCTTACTACGCAGGTGCCAAGTTGCAGGACAAGGAAGTGGAAGCTCTCTCCGATTTGGAGCGCATTCAGCGGCGCAACGAACTGGATCAGCAGATGCTGGAGAAAATGAAAAAGGCCGCCGAAGAAAACGGCGACCAGAAATAACGGTGGGTGTTACATACCCCTGTCAAATTTAATTTGAAAACGCTGGGAGAAAGGAAGTTTGAGATTTTTTGAGATTACCCAACGGATATGGAAGCGTAAAGAAAATGTCCGGAAAGCGAAGAAGACCCTATGCAGTGAGTAAAACCGTAGGGTGGCATGTTAACCCAGAAACAGGCAAGTCCGTTCAAGAACAAATCACCATCGGCTATGCAGCAACCAGAGCAGAGGGGCTGCAAATGTTGGCAGAGTATAACAACAACCCCTTTGACATCAAGGCATCCAAAGCCACCTTCCAGGAGGTCTATGAACGCTGGTCAAAGGAGAAGTTTCCCACCATCTCCAAGTCAAATGTAAAAGGCTATGAGGCGTCCTATCGGGTGTGCGGAACACTTTACAACAAGGTGTTTCGGGATATTCGGCTGATGGACCTCCAATTTGTGGTGGACACCTGCGGGAAGAATTACCCCACCCTGAAAAAACTCAAGGGGCTGTTCAACCAACTGTACGCCTACGCCATGAAAAACGACATCTGCAACAAGGATTACTCCGAGTTTGTAGATTTGAGCCGGTACAAGGATAAGAACCCCAACAAGCGTGACCGGAACAAATTCACAAAGGAGCAGATTGCCCGCCTGTGGGAGCTTACAGAGGACCCGTACTATCAGATCGTGCTGATGCTGATCTACAACGGTTGCCGCATCTCGGAGTTCCTCGACTTAAAGAAGGAAAACGTACATTTGGAAGAACAGTACTTTGATGTGATCGCCAGCAAAACCGAAAATGGCCTGCGTAAAGTTCCTATTGCCGACAAGGTGCTGCCATTCTACAAAGCGTGGTACGAAGGTTCTCAGTGTGAATACCTGCTCCACACGCCAGATCAAAAGCACTTTGATTACAGGAACTACTACGACAGTTACTTCACGCCCCTGATGGAGCAGCTTGGATATGACCAAACGCCGCACTGTACCCGGCATACCTGCATCTCCATGCTGACAGAGGCCCATGTAGACCAAACCATGATCAAGAAGATTGTTGGACACTCCGGTGCCATGACGCTCACCGAACGTGTCTACACCCACCTGGATATTGAAACGCTGGTGGAGGCAATCAACAAGATCTAAAAGGAAGAAGGAAAAGCCGTGCAGCACAAAAAAGCAGGAGATACGCTCCTTGCGGAACGTTCTCCTGCTTCATAAGGTTTTTGTTTTCGCTTGCGATTCTTGTTCCTTGTGTGCTCCTTGCTTGCTCCTTACGAAGCAAAACGAACCACTTTCGAGGAACTCTCACAACTCCAAAACCATCCAATTTCCTGCAAAACAGCGTCCAAAGACGTACTGAGAAGCAGTGAAAATTATCTCTTCGGTAAGTGAGATTATCGCTTGGAGAACTGAGGTGCGCGACGGGCGGCCTTGAGGCCGTATTTCTTGCGCTCCTTCATACGAGGATCGCGCGTGAGGAAGCCGGCCTTCTTCAGGACGGTGCGGTACTCGGGGTTGACCAGCAACAGGGCGCGGGCCACGCCGTGACGCAGAGCGCCGGCCTGACCGGACACGCCGCCGCCCTCGACGGTGGCAACGATGTCGACCTTGCCGAGCTCCTCGGTCGCGGCGAGGGGCTGACGGACGACCATCTTCAGGGTCTCGAGACCGAAATACTCGTCGATGTCGCGGCCGTTGATGGTGATAGCGCCGGTGCCGTTCTGGAAGAGGCGAACGCGGGCGACGGAGGACTTTCTACGGCCGGTGCCGTACAGATAAGGCTTCTTGGACTGATACATTCTTCTCTTCCTCCTTAGACTTCGTAGGCTTCGGGCTTCTGGGCCTGCTGCTCGTGGGTGTCACCAGCGTAGATGTGCAGGCGCTTCAGGGAGTCCTTGGTCACGGTGTTGCGGGGCATCATGCCGCGCACAGCCACGCGCATCGCAAGCTCGGGCTTCTCCTGCATGAGGATGCGATACTTGGTCTCCTTCAGACCGCCGACCCAGCCGGAGTGCGTACGATAGTACTTCTGCTCCATCTTGTTGCCGGTGAGGATGGCCTTGGAAGCGTTGATGATGATGACGTTGTCGCCGCAGTCGGCATGCGGGGTGTAGGTGACTTTGCGCTTGCCGCGGAGCAGATCAGCCGCAGCAACGGCGGTCTTGCCCATGGGCTTGCCGGCAGCATCGATGACGTACCACTTACGCTCGATGTTGCCCTTGTTCGCCATAAAAGTGGACATGGTGTGTTTCCTCCATATTGATCTATGAATGAAAGCTTGTGCTTTACATTTTTGTTGTCCCTTGGTAAAATCGGAACGAGTTTATTTATAGCATCTGGGCGCGAGAATGTCAACACCATTTTAATTTAGCGCAAGTAATGCTCGTAAATTCTCTCGTTTTCTTTGATTATCTCTCAATTTCTCAAATCGCAAAATCGAAATTCTTTTATTTTTCGCAAGGAGCTGTACCTATGCAGGAAATCTTGGGCCTCGTGCGCCGCTGCGTTACGGACTACGACATGATCCAGGAGGGCGAGACGGTCGCCGTCGGCGTCTCCGGCGGCAAGGACTCGCTCGTCACGCTCACCGCGCTCGCGCGCCTTTCCAAATTCTACCAGAAGCCGTTCAAGGTCGCGGCCATCACGGTCGAAACGGGTGTGCCGGGCATGAGCTTTGATGCCGTGGCCGACTATTGCGCGGCGCTCGGTGTCGAGTACATCCGCGCGAACGTGCCGATCTACGAGATCGTGTTTTTGGAGCGCAAGGAGAAAAATCCCTGCTCGCTGTGCGCCAAGCTCCGCCGCGGTGCGCTTTCGACCGCGATGAACGAGCACGGCATCAAAACGATCGCGCTCGGCCACCACTACGACGACGCGGTCGAAACACTTTTGATGAATCTCCTCTTTGAGGGCCGCATCGGCTGCTTCCAGCCCGTGACATACCTGAGCCGCTCGGACGTGACGCAGATCCGCCCGCTGCTCTATGTAAAGGAGCAGCAGGTGCGCAATGTCGCGGCAAAGCTCGATCTTCCCATCGTGCACAATCCCTGCCCTGCCAACGGTGAAACGCGCCGTCAGGAGGTCAAAGAGCTCATCGAGTCGCTCTCCGAGCGCTACCCAGACCTCAAGCAGAAGCTCTTTGGCGCGATGCAGCGGTATCCGCTGTACGGCTGGGATACAAAAAATTCGGAAAAGTGACGTTGTCACTTTTCCGAGAATATTTCACTGCGCTTTGTGCCTCGGTTGGCCGCTGAAAGAGGCCAATTCGACACACGCTTCGCGCAAAGTGTTTTCTGCCACGCGCATGTCGCGGCAGAAAACCGATTCAAATTTATTTCGTGCCGTGCGCGGCACGAAACTCTGTGAGACCATTTGATAAAAACAGCGCCGACCCGCGAAAGCGGGCTGGCGCTGTTTTCCTATATGGGCGGGATCGATCAGTTGTGGTGCTCCTCGTCCCAGAGCTTTTCGGCCTCGGGACGCCAGCAGGCGGCGTAGGACTCGCACTTGTTGCACAGGTGCTCCACGCTCTCGGGCGCTTCCAGGTCGGTCGAATGCGCGCCGCTGCGCGCGACCATCTGTGGCAGATATTCGGGATTTTCCAGCATCGGGCAGGGGCGCAGGTGGTTGTTGTTGAACGGCTGGCCCTTGCGGTACTCCTTAAAAAGCGGCTGCTGGAGACATTCGAGGAAGCTCTTTTCGCGGATGTTCGCACCCGAGTAATGGATGAACACGCAGGGCTCGACGTCGCCTGCGGCGTTGATGTGGCAGTAGAGCTTGCCGCCGGCGATGCAGCCGCCTGTGAACTCGCCGTCATTCTGGAAGTCGATGGCGAAGATCTCCTTGCCGCCGGTGAGACCGCGGATCTCGCGCACGCGGTCTTTCATATAGGCGCGCTGCTCGGGATTAAGCAGCAGGTCGGTCGTCGCGCCCATGCCGACTGGCATGTAGTGGAAGTACCAGGCGAAGAAGCAGCCCTTGGAGATGAGCAGGTCGAGGAACTCGTCACTCGTGACGACCTTGTAGTTCTTGCTCGTGTAGCAGATGGACACGCCGAACGGGATATGGTTTTTGTGCATGAGGTCCATCGCGGCGAGCGCCTTTTCAAAATGTCCCGCGCCGCGGCGGCCGTCGTTGGCGTCCTCAAAGCCCTCGATGCTGACCGAGACGATGAAGTTGCCCACGCGCTTGAGCTCGTCGCAGAAGGCCTGGTCGATGAGCGTGCCGTTTGTGAAGGCGTGGAAAGCGATGTCGCGGTGCTTTTCGCACAGGCGGAAGATGTCCGCCTTGCGCATGAGCGGTTCGCCGCCGGTGAAGAGGCAGGCGTGGGTGCCGAGCTCTGCGCCCTCGGTCAGCACGCGGTCCATCTCCTCAAAGGTGAGGTTCTGCTTGTGGCCGTACTCCGCCGCCCAGCAGCCCGCGCAGCGCATGTTGCAGGCGCTCGTCGGGTCCATGAGAACGATCCAAGGGATATTGCAGTCATACTTCTCGGAGTTTGCCCGTGCCCGCTGGAAGCCGCGGAAGCCGCCCTCGTAGGCGGCGGCCGTCAGGAAGGTCCTGAGAAGGTAGGGGTCGCACTCGCGCAGCAGGCGCTCGGCGTAGTGTGCCCATTTGCTGTCGGGGTCGTTTGCGATCTGGTGCAGCATCTCGAAGGTCTCCGGCGTCCAGACGCTGGAGTGGATCTTTTGGACCATGTTGACAAAGTCGTTTGCGACGGTGCAGACGTCCTTCGTCTGGCTTTTTCTGATGAGCGAGTCGAGCATGGCCTCAAAGGCCTTGCGCTCTGCTGCGTGGGCGATTTTTTCTGCTGCGTTCATAGTGTCACGATTCCTTTCCCTGCCCGCGGTGCGGGCATCCTAAAAATTCAGGAGGAAAGGGCGCGATCCTTTCCCTCCGTTGCCTGTGCGGCGATTTTCTGGAGCTTTTCCATGCGCGCATCGAGCTGTGCGCTGATCTCGGCGCACTCATAGAGCTCGCGCTCCACGTATTCCATTTCGGGGAGATTTTTCTTGTAGCGGATCTTATGCTCAAGGCTGGCCCACCAATCCATCGAGATCGTGCGGAACTGCACCTCGACTTTCATGAGCCGCTTCTGGTCATGCAGGAAGATGGGCGTTTCGACGATGAGATGGAGGCTGCGGTAGCCGTTGGACTTAGGGTTTGCGATGTAGTCCTTGCGCTCTAAGAGTGTGATGTCGTCCTGGCGCAAAAATGCCTCGGAGAGTTTGTAGATGTCGGCAGGGTGCGAGCAGATCACGCGCACACCGGCGATGTCGTTCAAATTCTTTTCGATGCTCTCCACCGTGAGCGGATATCCGCGGCGGCTGAGTTTTTCCATGATGCTCTCGGGGGACTTGAGGCGGGTCTTGATCGTCTCGATGGGGTTGCGGTCGTATTGCAGCGAGAGCTCCTCGTTGAGCACGTTGAACTTCGTCTCGACCTCCATGATCGCGCAGCGGTAATAGCTCATCAGCTCACGGTAGGGCTGGAAGTATTTCTGGACCCACTGCTGTACCTCACCGTGGGAAAAACGGGAGAGCAGCACCTGTTCAAGATAAGTGCGATCGACAAGCGGATGGATCGGCACTGTCATCAGCTCCTTTGTACTTAGCATTTCTTGTCCCGCACGGAAAAATGCGGGCTTGCAGGAAAAGCATAGCAAAGAAGCGCCGCGCTTTCAATGGGCAGGGTGTAAACTTTTTTGTTCACGGCGCGAGAAGGGGACGCTCCCCTCGTTAACACCAACTTAACAAAGAAAACTGTCGAAAACTATGGACAAAAGGAGCCGCATATCAGATTTTCAGACAGTGACACGCAAATGTCACAGAAGACAAAATATAAGAAAACGTCCTTTCCCGATGGAAAGGACGTTCAAAAAGGCGGTATGAAAAAAGAAAAATTGTGTTTATGCGCCGACCACATGCGCCGTCATCATCTGCCAGAGGATGGAGAGCTGCTGTGTGGAGATGAGCACATAGGCCAGAATGAAGACGAACCAGAGCTTCTGCATGTTCTCCTCTTTTTTGCAGAGGAAATAGCAGTAGGAAAAATACGCCACGGCGTCCACGATCAAAACCGTGAGGAACATGACGAGAAAGCCCTGCTCGCTCTGCTCGGCGGTGCCGGTGTAGAGCGAGAGGAGAGAGTAATATAAAAACGTGGCGGTGAACGGCCACTTGAGCTTGCGCCAGTCGTGGATGCGGTCTTTCTTATTCATGGAAGCGCTCCTTTTTTGCGTTTTCCACAGTATACCCTGCGGCACGGCAGATTGCAAGGGGAAATGACCTTGCCAAGCGGGCGTGGGGTGTGGTAGACTGCAAAAAAGAGGTGATATACATGCTGGATACGTTGATCCGCGGCGCGAAGATCGTCGACGGCACGGGAAAGGCGGCGTTCACGGCGGACGTCGGCATTTTAGACGGCATGATCGAAGCGGTCGGAAATTTATCAGGTGCGCAGGCGTTCGAGACCATCGAGGCCGCGGGCCGCGTCCTGACGCCGGGCTTTATCGACATGCACCGCCACGCCGACGCAGCGCTGTTTCGCGAAGGCTTTGGCGAGGCGGAGCTCTGCCAGGGACTTACGACGCTTGTGAACGGCAACTGCGGCATGTCGCTCGCGCCGCTCTCGGGCGCGCACGCGGACGAGTGCGCGAAATACCTCGCGCCCATCACGGGGAACATCCCGCCGGAGCTGCGCTTTGCGTCCATTGACAGCTATTTCAAGGCGGCGCAGGGGCGGGGACTGCCGCTCTCGTGCGCGGAACTCATCGGCATGGGCACGCTGCGCACGCTTGCCGCGGGCTTCACGACGGGAGATTTGTCACCGCTCGAGCTGCGCGATCTGCACTATCACATGGAAGCGGCGCTGGCCGACGGCGCGTGCGGCGTGTCGCTCGGCCTTGGCTACGCGCCGGAGATCTTTTACTCGACCGACGGGCTCATCCGCGCGCTCGCGCCGCTGCACCGGAGCGGCGTGCCCATCTGTGTCCACATGAGGCAGGAGGGCGACGGCGTGGTCGATGCGCTGCGCGAAATGCTCGAGGTCGCCCGCGCGCTGCAAACGCCGCTGGAGGTCAGTCATCTCAAGGCCATCGGAGGGCGCAACGCGCGAAAGGCCGTGCCGGAAATGCTCTCGCTCATTGAAAAGGCGCGGGAGGACGGGCTTGACGTCATGTGCGACGTGTACCCCTACACTGCGGGCTCGACACAGCTTATCCACGTGCTGCCGCCGGAATTCCAGGAGGGCGGCACGGAGGCGCTGACCAAGCGCCTGCTCGACGATGCTGCGCGAAAGGAAATGCGCGCGCGGATGGAGGCGGGCAGCGACTTTGAGAACATCACGCTGCTCGTCGGCTTTGACAATGTGATCGCCATCGGCCTCCGGACGGACGAATACCGCCGCTTTGAGGGAAGATCCGTCGCCGAGATCGCGCAGACGCTTCAAAAAGACCCGTTCGATACGCTCTTTGACCTGCTGGCGGCGGAACAGTGCAATACGGGGATGATCGACTACATCTCGGACGAAGAAGACGTGAAAGATATCCTGCGCGCGCCGTTCTCGGGCGTCATTTCAGATGCGACGTACCCCAGCGGCGGGCGTGTCCACCCGCGCGTGTACGGCACATTCGCGCGGCTCATTGAAAAATACGTCGTGCAGGAGCGCGTGCTCACGCTCGAGCAGGCCGTTCACAAGGCGACGGGGCATGCGGCGGACCGCTTCGGCTTTGAGAAAAAGGGCGTCATCGCGGCGGGCATGGACGCGGACCTTTTGCTCTTCTCGCCCGAAAACGTCCGCGAGCACGGTACCTACGCGCGGCCCAACCTGCCTGCGACGGGCTTTGACGAGGTATTCGTGCTCGGCGAGCGCGTGATCGAAAACGGCGTGTACCGCGGCGGCAGCAGCGGCGAGATGCTGGGAGCGCGGATGGGATACTGAAATCTTAAAGAAATTTTCAGGTGTATTTTCGCCGCCGTATGATATGCTGGCAGGGACAACAAATTTGCGGAGGCTGGATCAAGTGGAGCACTTTTGGGATACGGTGGATACGATCGGCGAGGGCTTTGGCTTTTCACTCTTCGGCGCGCGGCACTTAGTGACGCTTGCGCTGTATATCGGCTTTGCCACGCTGAGCTGCAAGCTCTACAAGGCGGCGGACGAGAAGAAGCGGGCGCAGCTGCGGGGGGCTCTTTGCTGTTCTCCTGCTCGCGGACGAGGCGTTCAAACAGATCGGTTTGCAGATCGGCGGGAATTTCAACTGGGACTATCTGCCGCTGCACCTGTGCTCGATCAACATTTTCCTTATCGCGCTGTACGCATGGAAGCCGAGCAGGCTGCTCGACAATTTTCTCTATTTTATCTGTATCCCCGCGGCGACGGCGGCACTGCTGTTCCCGACGTGGACGTCGCTTCCGGCGGCGAACTTCATGTTCTGGCATTCGACGAGCGTGCACATTCTGCTTGCGGCCTATCCCATCATGCTGTTTTCGGGCGGTGATATCCGACCGAGCGTCAGGTACATGGGCAAGTGCTTCTTGCTGCTGCTGGCGATGGCGGTGCCGATTTATTGCGTCAACCTGCTGCTCGATACGAATTTCATGTTTCTGATGTACGCGCCGGACGGCAATCCGCTCGCGTGGTTCCGCGACCATGTCGGCTACCACTGGATCGGCTTCCCCGTGCTGCTCGTGGCGGTGTTCGCGCTGATGGACGTGCCAATCATGCTCAAAAAGCGGAAAGAGGATAAATTGCTCAGCGCGGTAAAATAAAAAAGCGGTTCTCCCTAAGCCGGGCGTTCGTAAAACAGCTTTCGAGAGATGACACGGCAGCCGCCTGCCAGGATCGGTTACGAGTACCCGAATAAGACAAGGAAACTTCAAGTCCCATGTTTGCACCGTCAAGGTGTCGCGCATGGGGCTTTTTGCAGATCGGGGTTCTGTACGCAGTAAAACGGTCAGGTTCTCGTATATAAGAATGTTCTTTCGTTGAGAAATATGGTATACTCGGCTCAACAAATCGGGATTTGGTCAAGGAGTGTGATTGTATGAAAAAGAAAACATTATCAGTTCTTTTATTTGTGATTACTTTTATTGCTACCTACACCATTCTTTGTTTTGCCCTGCCAGGTGCAAAGATGGCATTAGGGACTACAACCCTTGATCGCATCTGGGTAGCAATTACTTGTATGGCATTGTTCAAAGTAGTTGTATCCTTGGTGGTTGCAGCTATTGTTGGAGTGCTCCCGATGATCGTTGGTAAGAGAGAATAACATACTTCAATTTGGAAATTCCAGTTTGCCGTACTTGATCCCAACAGGGCTTGAGGCGGGCACGCCCCGACAGGAAGCTGTCCCAAAGAGACAGAAATTTTCAAGAATTGAAAATTTGCGGCCACGGGACGATCTGCGCTCTTGTGAACAATAGAAAAACCAGAACTGCATGGCTGATTCAGCGAACGGTTCTGGTTTTTCTTGACGGGCGAAGGCCTTTCTGATAGGGTAAAGGCAAACTGGAGAGCTGGCGCCCGACGCACTGCGTGTCGGGCGCGGGGAGGGAAAAGCGTGGAAGAAAATCTGTTTCGTTCCATCCCGCGGGTGGACGAGCTGCTCGGTCGGGACGAGCTCAAGGTGTCGGCGCTGCCGCCGGTGCTGCTGCGCGAGAGCGTGCGCGAGGAGCTGGACGCGCTGCGAGACGAAGTGCGCAGCGGCCTTTCCGCGCTGCCGGAGACAGGCATACTCTGCGCGCGCATTCTGGCGCGGGCAGAGGAAAAGCAGCTGCCGACGCTGCGCTCGGTCATCAACGCGACCGGCGTGACGCTGCACACGAACCTTGGCCGCGCCTGCCTGAGCGAGCGCGCGGCGAACGCCGCGGCAGAGGCGGCGAGAGATTATTCGACGCTTGAATACGATGTGGAAAACGGCTGCCGCGGCTCGCGCTATCAGCACGTGGAGGCGCTTTTGTGCCGCCTGACGGGCGCGGAGGCGGCGATGGCCGTGAACAACAACGCCGCGGCGGTGCTGCTCATCCTGTCCGCGCTCGCGGGCGGGGGAGAGGTCATCGCCTCGCGCGGCGAGCTCGTCGAGATCGGCGGCTCGTTCCGCATTCCGGAGATCGTGACGCAGTGCGGCTGCACGCTGTGCGAGGTCGGCGCGACGAACAAGACGCACCGGCGCGACTATGAAGCCGCCATCGGCGAGCAGACGAGAGCGCTTTTGAAGGTGCATACAAGCAACTACCGCATCGTGGGCTTTACCGAATCCGTACCGCGGGAGGAGCTGGCGGAGATCGCGCATGGGCACGGCCTGCCGCTCATTGAAGACCTCGGCAGCGGGGCGATCGTCGACCTCGAACCGTTTGGCATCCGCGGCGAGCCGACGGTGCAGAGAAGTCTGCACGCTGGTGTGGACGTTGCGTCGTTTTCGGGCGACAAGCTGCTCGGCGGGCCGCAGGCGGGGCTGATCGTCGGCAAAAGGGGGTACATCGAACGGATCAAAAAGCACCCGCTTGCGCGGGCGCTGCGGCTCGACAAGATGACGCTTGCCGCGCTGCACGCGACGCTCAGCGCCTATCTGGATGCCGAGATCGCCGTGCGAGAGATCCCGACGCTCGCGATGCTGTCGGCGAGCGAGGATAAGCTGCACGCCAAGGCGCTGCGGCTGCAAAAGGCGCTCGCGGACACGGGCGTTTCCTCGCAGCTCGTGTGGACGGGCGACGCTGTCGGCGGCGGCAGCGCTCCGGCGCAGGAGCTCACCGGCTGGGCCGTCGCGATCGAGCCGGGGAGGCTCAGCGTGGATGAACTGGAAGAGAAGCTGCGCCTTCGCGCCAAGCCCATCGTCGCGCGTATCCACCGCAGGCAATATTTGCTGTGCGTGCGCACGATTCGAGAGGAAGACTTTGCCGAGATCGCCGCGGCGGCTGCGGAGGCCATCCGATGAAGCATGTTATCATCGGCATGGCGGGTCATGTCGACCACGGCAAGACCGAGCTCGTCAAGGCGCTCACGGGCGTGGACACCGACCGGCTGGCCGAGGAGAAAAAACGCGGCATCACGATCGACCTCGGCTTTGCGCGCCTCGACTTTCCGGACGGGAGCTGTGCGAGCATCGTTGATGTGCCGGGGCACGAGAGGTTCATCAAGAACATGCTCGCCGGCGCGGGCGGTGTCGACCTTGCGATGCTTGTCGTGGCGGCGGACGAGGGCTTCATGCCGCAGACAGTCGAGCATCTGGACATCCTGCAGCTGCTCGGTGTGAAGGACGGACTCATCGTGCTGACGAAGACCGACTTAGTCGACGAGGACTGGCTGAACATGCTCGAAGAGGACGTCAAAAGCCGCGTCAAGGGCACGTTTTTAGAGGATAAGCCGATCCTGCGCACGTCTGTTCGCACGGGCGAAGGCATTGAGGCACTGCGCGAAGCACTGCACGACTTGACACTGCATGCGGAGGAAAAGAGCGCGCGCACGCCGTTCCGCCTGCCCATCGACCGCGTGTTTTCCGTCGACGGCTTCGGCACGATCGTCACCGGCACGCTCATCGACGGGCACATCGCCGTCGGCGACGAGGCGCAGCTCATGCCGCTCGGGAATCAGTGCCGCGTACGCAATTTGCAGGTGCACGGGCGCGACGTGTCGGCGGTGTACGCCGGACAGCGCGCGGCGGTCAACTTAGCGGGCATCAAAAAAGAGAGCATCAGCCGCGGCGATGTGCTGTGCAGGACAGATTCGATGCAGCCGTCGCTGATGCTGGACGTGAAACTGCAAAATCTGCCGGATTCTAAGCGGATCATCGAGAGCGGCTCGCGCCTGCACCTCTACCACGGCGCGGCGGTGCGCCTTGCAAAGGCGCTGCTGCTGGACCGCGACGCGCTGCGTCCGGGCGAGAGCTGCTATGCCCAGCTGCGGCTGAGCGAAGCGCTCGCCGCGCGGCAGGGCGACCGCTTTGTCGTGCGCTTCTACTCACCGCTCGAGACCGTCGGCGGCGGGGTGATCCTGGACGAGCATCCGTACCGGCACAAGCGAAACGACGCGCGCGTGATCGCCTCGCTCGCCGTGCGCGAGAGCGGATCGGACGAGGCAAAGCTCGTGCAGGCCGTCGGCGAGCGCGGCGCGGATGGCATGACGCTTGCGGACCTTGCCGCGTGCTTCGATGAACCGGAAGAAAAACTGGTGGAAATGCTCGCCGTGCTCTGTGCGCGGGGAAAGCTCGTCGAGATCGCGCCGTCGCGCTATCTTACATCGTCGACGCTGGACAGGCTGTGGACAGACTGTGAGACGATGCTGACAAAGTACCACCGCGAGCATCCGCTGCACGCGGGCATGCACCTCGCCGAGGCGCGGCAGCGGCTTCTGCGCGGCAAAGCACGGGAAAATGCGGACGCGATCCTCGCCTGCTTTGCGCGCGAGGGAAAACTTACGCTGACGGCGGAGCACTGCGCGCTTGCGGACTTTTCCGTGCATCTGACCAAGCGGCAGAGTGCCATCCGGGAAGAGCTGCTGCGCACCTGCCGCGCGGCGGGAATTCTTGGCAAAAAGCAGGACGCGCTCTGTGCGCTGTTCGACAAAAAAGACCGCATGGAGTGCGCGCGCGTGCTTGAGAGCCTTTTATCTACCGGCGAGCTTGTGCTGCTCGCGCCAGAGCTCTGCGTCGAAAAAAGCGTTTTGGATGCGGTCGACGCAAGGGTGAAGGCGTGGTTCGAAACGCACGACACGCTCACGCTGGGAGAATTCCGCGACGCGCTCGGCACCTCGCGCGACCACGCGCTGCTGGTGCTGGAGTATTACGACCGGCGAGGGATTCTTCGCCGCGAGGGTGATATCCGCAGGCCGGGCGCGCAGTTTGGCGAGATAGAAAAATGAGGCGGCTTTTGTCGCCTCTCACATGGGAGTAGATGGGTGCTGGTGTGCCCCCCGGTCTTCAAAACCGGTGAGAGGGGTGAAGAGCCTCTCGGGTGAGTTCGATTCTCACATGCTCCCGCCAGAGCCTCACGGCCGTGTGCCGCGGGGCTTTTTGAAAAATGTGGATTTCCCTCTTGACAGAACGGAGGGAAGCTCATATAATACTACTGTTCGCGACGTGAGCCGTACAACTTCATATCCGGGTGTAGCGCAGTTGGTAGCGCGCATGGTTCGGGACCATGAGGCCGTGAGTTCGAATCTCGCCACTCGGACCAACGAAAAATCCTTGAAGCCATAAGGCTTTGGGGATTTTTTGTTTTGCCTTGACAGCGGAAAAAGTGCGCTGCATCTAACACTTTTCTAACACTGTTAGATGTTGATGCAGTTTGACAACTTTTGTGCCATGGCCTGTTTCCGCTGCGTTTCCAAATGGCCATAAATGTTTGCGGTCGTGCTGATATCCGAATGACCGAGCCATTCCTGTACTTCTTTCAACCCGCAACCGTTATTGATAAGCAAGCTCGCGCAGCTATGACGAAGTTCGTGAAAACGAATGTGCGGCAAGTTGTGATTTTTGAGAATCTTTCCGAATCGGTGACTGACATAATCGGGAGTAACAGGGTGGCCATCAGGCCAGCAAAAAACATAGTCATTTTCAATGTAGCATTTGCCAAACAAACGCTTGTTTTCCCGCTGTTCCTGTTTCAACTCAAGAAAGAGATCTCGCATTTCCGGTAGCAGTGGAAAGCTGCGATAACTGCTTTTCGATTTGGCCTTATCCTTTTCCACTGTTTCATAGATTTTGACAACGGTGTGCTTGATGGTCAGCACATTGTTTTCAAAGTCGATACTATCCCACTTAAGTCCCAATAGCTCACTACGCCGCAGACCGTAGATAATAGCGGTTTTGATGATAGGGTATAGCTGCTCCTGTTGAGCTTCTTGCAGCAATATGTTGAGCTGTTCCGCTGTGTAAAATTGCGCCTGTGAACGAGCTTTTGGGGGCAAACGCAGCAGGGAACAGGGATTGACCGTCAATAGCTCTTCACGAATGGCTTCGTTCAACACTTGATTGATGATGTTTTTTAGCTCGCGTATGCTTTTTGGAGAAAGACCGCCTTTTCCGTCAAGTCGGCCACAATGCCCCTTTTCGTCGAGAAATGCCTGTATCGACTTTCTATTAACGGCGGCAAGTGTTAATCCGCAGTTGGAAAACCAAGGCAGAATGTGCCGTTTCGTAATGGCACGATAGCTCTGCATTGTAACGGCATCCACACGTTGCTCGACGATGGTGAGCCAGTGGCGTATGTAGTCCGTAAACAGGATATCGGCGGCATTATTGGATGGCGCGGTGTGTTCCAATGCAGCAAGCTTTTCGTGCAGCATCTGCTCAGCTTTGCGTTTATTGCCCTTTTCGGGTAGCCCAGTTGCAAGCCACTTTTGCTTGCGTTTTCCGTTTTCGGTGCAATTTAGCACCATATAAAATTTTCCATTTTTAATTTGCAGACTTCCTGTCATGTTGTTCTCCTTTCAACAGTTCGTCTGCTGTTATCGTTTTACTGTGAAGCGGGCTGCATTGATATAGTCCGTTACACATACTTTGGGAATGCGAATCGTTTTGCCGATACGTCGGCAGCCAATCGTGCCGTCGTTGACAAGCCTGTAAGCAGCATTGATACCGATTCCGAGGATTTGCGCAAGCTGTTCCACCGTGAGAATATCGGGGTAATCATTCAACATTATCCCACCCCCTCAAAACGGCATATCGCTGCTGCTTGGGGGCAGCATCTCGTATTGGCAGTCAATGCGACGCAGAAACGCCTGCCAACTCGAAGGCTCTAAAAGCTGTACGTTAGGATATTGCTTCTCTAACGGAATATTGCTGACGATGTAGACCGCTGTATAGCAAGCTGTTTTGTCTGCATATCGACACGGCAGCGAAATGGGGTAGCCATCCAGATAAGAGAGCATTTCCGTCAGCGGGATACTGCTACGGAACTCGTCAAACAGAATGACAGACTGCCCCTTATAACCATCAAATGGATGGGCATAGTTGGTCACACGGTAGACATTTCTGTAGCCGTGCTTCTCCATTACTGTGCGCGTTTTTCCAACGCCGGGAGCACCCCAAATGTATTCGGTGTGCAAATCGCGCCATTCCTCGCTGTGAGTTTCCTCTTGAAGCGTTTGACGGGCCTGCTCAATCCTTGGGAGATGATTCATAGCGGACGGATAGGCTCGTAGAATTTCGGCGTTGCTTGCACCATCCTGAAGCATGTCGAGAATCGCTTCGGACTGCTTTACGCGGCGGTTGCTTTCTGCGGGCAGCTCACATGATTCCTCAAACGTTTCAGGCAGATTTGTTTCCGCCTTGTCTGTATCTCGCCATTTTCCCTCTTTGCGAATATAGTCGCGGTTTTCCCGATGGCTTCCCTTTGCAGCTTCAATATGTGCACCGTAAAAGCGCTGCTGTATGGTTGAGAACATGACCGCATTCTTAAATGCTGCATAGATGTGAGTATGCGGCGTTCCATGCTCGCCAATCTCATCACACAGGCACCAATAAAGGCAGCTTTTGAGCTGTTCAAGATTCTGCCTGATGATCTCGTGCGTAAATCCGTGTTCGAGCGGGTTATTGATGGTTAATTGGAATTTTCTATATGCACGTTCTCGTGCCATAGTTGCTCCTTTCTTTTTCTGATGAATCATCTCCTTTCTAAACATAGGCGGCTAAAGAATAAAAGTGTTCAGTCAATAGTTAGCAATTATTATTTCTCCTGCCCCATTATGTACGAGGGCATATTCAACATTAGATAAGTTTGCGACTGAAATTCAAAAAATGAAAAAGCCTGTTACAAATCATTCACGATGATTCTGTTCCTGTTGGTTATGTGAACATACTGTACACAACTTACGTCGTTGCACAGGGGGTAATACTAACCCCTGTGTTTCATGTCCCTTACGGGACGCGGTTATAGAAAGCGATACTTCGCTCTCTTTTGCTGGTGGTGCAGCGGTAGGCTATCGCCTTACTTGACATCGTAAACCGTTGCTTGTCGGCAAGGCCTGCCACTCGGTCGGACGGGATGCGAGCCGCTGCACTCTCGCATTTTCGCGCAGGAACACCCGTTTCTCTTGCGGATTTCTGCATAAATCAGGTAATGCCTTTCTCTCGCAGTTCCTGAAATTGTGCCGCACCTTCGTTAGCAGCCTGCTGTAACTGTTCCAGTGTTGAATTCTGCAAAAAGTGCAAGACTGCTTTATTATTTGCGTGTGCGTTCAACTGTTGTACAATGAGCTGCAAGCAGGCTGTTGCATCGTTGACAATGCCAGTTTCGTTTTTATAAGCCTGTAGCCGTTCATAAATTTCATCGGGAATTGTCAAATTGATGCGCTTCTTATCCGATGGCATTTCATTCACCTCTTTTCTTGACAATAACGTACCACAAAACAACGCAAAAAGTCAAGGAGTATTTTGGAGTAACTCCAAAATACAAGAATTACAGCGCAGCCGGAACAGAAGAGCTGCGCTGCATTTTTTATTCAAATAAGTCTGTAATGGCAACGCCCAAAACATTGGCCAGCCCGTAAAGCTCAATATCAGTGACAGTTCTTTGTTTGTCTTCGATTCTGGAAATTGAACCGCGGCAAATATAGACCGCGACTGTTTCCAGTTTGTTGGAAAGCAGCTGCTGACTCCAACCGCGTTCCTGACGCAGCCTTTTTAGATTGCTGCCTATCAGATTCATTTCAGCGCCATCTATAATCCTTGCCATTTGCTGTCCCTCGCTTGTCTTGACATAGGACAATCTTATCGGTATATTGTCTATAGGTTGTCCTGTTACGAGACGGAAGTGGAATTTTAGGAGGAATAAACGATGGCGGCGATGATATTATGTGTGCTTGTTATGCTTGCGTTGTGCGTGTTGAAGTTGGTAAAAAGAACTGATTATCGCAGAGAATCCGATTATTTTTATGAAAATGACCTTGACGAATACGGCGAAAATGAAGCGTACACGTCGGAGTATATCGACTATTCCAAAGCTTACCAACCCAAGTGGCTTTTCTCTTATAACGAAAAGGCGTTTTATCACAAGTTAAAAACCTTTGCTGACCGGAATGGGCTTTTCCTTTTTGCGAAAGTTCGCCTTCTCGATTTAGTAGAACCACGACGCGGACAGCAAAAATACAAAACATATTTCTATAAGATTCAGGCAAAGCACGTTGATTTCGTCCTTTGTGATGCAAAGCTTGTTGCAAGATGGGTCATCGAACTTGACGACGCAAGCCACCGGCGCGCAGATCGTGCGGAAAGAGATACCTTTGTTGATGAAGTCTTAATGAGCACGGGCTATACTATCCTGCACATGGACAGTTTTGATGAAAAGCTGTTAGAGCGTGAAATTATCGGCATTGACACTCAATAGACAACTGGCATGGTGCGCCTTAAAAGGGCGCACCATGCCAGTCTTTACGATAACAGCAGATGAGTTCTAACATTTTTTCTAACAGTTTCTGAATTTTTCATTTTTGAGGAATTCAGGACGTTCTAAGGATTTTCAAATAGAAAAGCGCTCAAACCCTTGAAAACACAAGGGCTTTGCTGTGAGCAGATGAGGGAGGACGTGATAGACCATGACCCCGTTCCGCACTTTCGGGACCATGAGGCCGTGAGTTCGAATCTCGCCACTCGGACCAGCTAAAAGCCTTGAAAACGCAAGTTTTCAAGGCTTTTTTGCAACTTTTATGAGCAAAACGCGTGGTGCGCAAATGTGTAAAAACTCCAAAAGCGCACAAAAAAGCGCACAACTGCGAAAATAGCGCGTGAAAGCCATTGATACGTCGGAAATGAAAGGGTGCGTTTCAATGGCGAACATTCGAGAAAACAAGAAAAACGGCAAGGTTATTTCTTTCCGCTTCACCGTCTGTTTAGAGCGCGATGTGCGCGGCAAGCAAATCAGAAAATACACAACTTGGACAGCGCCCGCCGACTTGACGCCAGCAAAGGCAAGAAAAGCGGCGGAACGTGCGGCGGATGCGTGGGAAGAGGAAGTCAAAGCAGAGTACCAGAAGCAAAAGAAACTCGGCAGCGCGTACCGCCTACCGCCCGATAAGCGGCGGGATGATTTTGTGTCGTTTGTGAATGATACGTGGTTCGTTTTGCAGATACGCGGCGAGAATGACAAGCCGAACACCATAGCCTTTTATAAGAACATGGCGCGCATGATAAACGAGTATTTCAAAGGCGCTGTTTTGCAGGAAATCAGTCCTATTGATATTCAAAAGTATCTTGCCTATCTCCGCACAGAGTACAAAGGCAAGCAGGGCAAGCCGCTTTCCGCTAAAACGCTGCGCCATCAATACGGAACACTTAATTTGATATTTGGCTACGCCGAACAGCAAGAAATGATAGCGCAAAATCCGATGCGAAAGGTCAGCGCGCCCAAGAAAGAGAAAAGGCCCGTCGATGCCATGACAAAGGAACAGGCGGCGCGCTTTTTCAAGCTGCTGCCCGATTGTCCGCTCGATTTTCATTGTATGCTTCAACTGCTGCTAACAACAGGCATACGGCGGGGTGAGTGCGTGGGGCTGAAATGGAGCGACATCAACGAGCGCGAAAGCACAATCAGGATTGAACGGAGTATTGCTTGCACACCGGAAAGCGGCGTAGTAATCAGCACACCAAAGACCGTGAACAGCATCCGCACAATTCCGGTCATGCCAAGCACATTGACGCTGCTCCAACAGTACAAAAGGCAGATGCAAGCGGAGCATCCGAACACCATTTTGAAGAACGCTTTTCTTTTCCCAAACAAGGAAGATATTTTCCTGCCCCGTGACCCGAACTCGGTGACAAGGCGCGTCAAGCGGTTTATGAAGAACAACGACTTTCCCGACCTCTCGCCGCACGATCTGCGGCACTCCTGCGCAACGCTGCTGCTTTCCCAAGGTGCGGACATTAAAAGTGTGCAGGAGATTTTAGGCCATGCAGACGCAAGCACGACACTGAACTTCTATGTGAAGTCCGACTTGCAGCAGATGAAGTCTGCAACAGAAAAGTACGCCGCCGCGTTCAACCTGTAACGCTCCAACAGCAGGACAAAAAGAAAGGGCAACAGCTTCAAATGCTGCTGCCCTTTTTCAATAGGTCAGGTAATGTAATTGTGAGTGCGGCGGGATTGGTGGTGAACTATCGCCAGTTTTCCGCCTTTGGAATCTGATAATTGAGCGGCGGGAGATAGCGGCGGATGAACTCGCTCTCTTTCTCACCTATCTCTTCTTCGATTGCGACGGGCGTCGTGCTGCGAGCGGCATACAGAACGCAAAAGCGTATGCGATGGCCGCGCCGCGATGCTTCCGCCAGTATTTCATATTTGTGTGCTTTTGGACGGGAGAGCTACGCATAGTGCTATGCCATGCGCGCAAGCATATTGACGCTTTTTCCGATATAGACAGTCTTTCCGTCCAACAGGATAGCATAAATGCCCGCCCGTTCGAATTGCGGTGCTAACCCCTTGCGCTTTAAGGATTGATAAATCCGTCGCTCAAAAAACGAAAGGTTCATTTTTGCTGTGTCCCTGCGGTAGGTCGTAGGGTGGGTATTCAATACCAAGGTCATAATACAGCAACGCCCAAAGGTTATACGCTTCTTCCATCACAACACCGTAGTCTTGGGAACGCTCTGCAACTGCCTAACTGAACATGATGCGGAAACAATCGACCATTTCTTCAATGGTCATCTTCTTACTCTTGGACATACTCTTTTCTCCTTAAAAGTAAAATTCAGATGGCGTTGGAGAAACTTGTTTCTCCACGCCCTTATTTTTTATATTTATATTATTTATATTTATTTCTATATCCTCGGGCGCTTCCTTTTGAACGGCTTGCGTTTGCTTCTGGACGGCTGCCGTAAAGTCAAGGCCGACAGGCGTATTCTCATTGTGTAAACGCGTCTCCCGCTGCGGCGTTTCATAGAAATCGTATGTATTGCCGCTGCCGCGCTGAACAAGATAACCTTTGTCAACGAGCTTCAAAAATTGGTCGCGGTAGGTGGATGCCGCCATTCCAACCGCCTGACGGATAGCGGCGGGGGATAACGCCAATGTGTATCCGTCCCTATTGGACGCAAGATAAAGGTACAACATAAGCGCGTGTGCGCCAAGATCGCGTGCCGCCGCTTGCCAATGCTCATTTTTGATGCCGAGGAAGTCAGACGAGGCGCGTTCACGGTGAATGGCAACAACTCTTTGATTGGGTACGGTATTCGGCACAGCTTTACTCCCCCAAACGGTCAAGGGTGCGCTTCAAGCCGTCAATTTCCCTGATAGCATCGCCTGTTTCAAGTTGGACAGATAGGGCTTTCAGCACATTATCCATGATGCGCTGCTCCATATTGTTCTCCTGTTCAATAACCGCTCTGACAAAGTCATTCGCACGGCGCTGCAACTGAAATTTTGTGTCGCTGCTGGGAGTGTCTGTGTAAATCGTCAGCGCACGAAGAAAAGAATTTGCGCTTACTTCAAGGCTGCTCATAAGTCAGCTCCTTTCGTTTAATTTTTATTAGAAAGTTGAGATTTCTCTCACTTTCTATATATATTATATATTATTTTTTATAAAAAGTCCAAAAAGGGAGGATAATGCAAGCGAAAGAAACATTTTGCGCGGCGGCGGGGGTGTATTTCAGGAAAAAGAAAATCGAACAGCGGCGGATTAGCTTATCGTGAGCAATCTCCACATGAAATCAAGGGGAATTTCACCGTTTTCGTTGCTATCCTCTTGGATTTGCTATATTTTGTTGAAATTAGGCGTGATTTACTGAATTTCAACGAAATTCGGTGAATTCAGAGATAAATGTACAAAGATTATGCAAATAACTTCAAATTTCGACTAAAATGAGTAAAACTTAATGAATTTCACTAAATTTCGAAAAAGGCTTGACAATATATATATATCATGGACTGTACGAAAAGTTGTGCAATGTGCTGACTTCTCGTACATTTTTTGCTTTCAGGAGGAATTATAAATGCGTGTGACTATCGACCTTGAAAGGGACATTATCATTATTCCCGACAACTTTTTTGTGAAGATTGCCGAGGAAAATAAGAAGCTGGAGAGATATGGCGCAACGCCTGTGAGCGGGCTTGACCGCATCAAGCATTCTTATGAAATGGCTATGGCAAATACCGATGATCGGTTGCTGACGCAGAGCAACGCAAAGGCAACGCGGGCAAAGAAAACCATGACGCCCGAAGAAGCAAAGAAGATTCTGAAAGAAGAAGCGGCTAAAAGCGCGGCTACGAAGTAATGGCAAAGAAAGTCACGCAAGTTGAAAAAGAACTGATGTGGACGCTCTATCAAAAGTACGGCACATTCAAAGTCGTGGCGGAAAAGATGGGGCGGAGCGCGGGAACCGTTTCCCGCTATGTGCACGAGTATGAAGCAGCCGTCAGTGCGGCAAGCGTCGTATTAAAAGCTCAAAATTTATAAATGGGAGAAACATGATTATGAAGAGGATAACCGCCTTACTTTTGGCACTTGTGATGTGCTTTGCCTTGTGTGCTTGCGGCGGAACAGGAGAATCAAAGCAGGATAGCATTGACTTAAAGGGTGCCTTTTTACTCAATCCAGCAGATGAGTTAGACCTCTCTCTTGATGGGTTAGACGCCGTGCAACGCTATTTCTTGGTTGTATTTGATGTAACGAATAACAGCGATGCAAATGAGGAAATTTCTGCCCGTTCAGATTCCATAGAGTTGACGATGAACAAGAATAATACGTATGCGCAGGTTTACTATAAGAGCGGGACGAGATTACAAAGTTTCCTTGAAAACTGTGGATATGTTGTGTCAACAGACTATGGTACACTTTGGGGCGGAAGTGAAACCGTGCGGATGTGTGCAGCCTTTGCCATTAACGGAAATGACATAAAGGATGACTGCACGGCGGAACTGAATTTCCAACTGTCAGATGGTATCAAAGCCTCTTTTGATTTGAACGGAGATGATATTCAGACCATTGACCTATTTGATGGAATCTTTGCAGTAGAAGAGAATGCCGATGCTTATCAGCTTACCCATTCCATAAAGGTTAGAGCGCAGTTGTGCAAAACATCGCTTGAAACTGCATCACAGGCGGAGCACAATGGTAACACAGATTTACGAGTAATTCAGCTTGCGCTTTGCGGCACACTTCTTTCAGAAGAAACGACTTGGGGCGTGTCTTGTGACGGCCTGACTATGAGTGATGAGCTTCCGAAGTTGTCGCTGGAAACCATTCGTCTTACATCACCAGACGTTGCGGATGAGATTGAAACGGTGAACAGTAATATTGCAATTATGATAGAAGAACTGGACAAAGATTCACCCGACTATGATGCCGTAAATACTGCGCAGAGGGCAGCTTACGATATGTTGTCAAAAATGGTAGAAGAATAACCGAAGAGAAGAACATATAGAAATGTGAAGCAACAATAAAGCAACTATGCAGAATGTTTTTTGACGCACAAAAAGCGCACAGACTTCAAAAATCCGTGCGCTTTTTCCTCTTGGAACGCTCAAATAATTATTGCGTCCGCGGCGGGAGAGTGGTATAATAAAAGTATAAAAAACATAGATGTATCAAGGCTTTCGGCGTATTTGCTTGAGAGTTTTAAGTTGCCCTTGTGCCGCTGCTGCGGCACATCGCGGGATGGTTCGGGACCATGAGGCCGTGAGTTCGAATCTCGCCACTCGGACCATGCGGAGTGTCCTTATAGGGTTTGATAATCCTGTAATGGACACTCCGCTTTTTTATTTCCTGAAAAGTTCATACTGCAAGGCGTTCTGGGGCGTAGCTGAGTGCTACGCCTTTTCTTGTTTCCATGATAATGTCGGCCTCCGGGATCTTCCGGCGATCCGGCACATCGAAAG
>OGII01000538.1_pt1 | contig 35140 bp, 32 predicted proteins | sample 1571701 | NCBI WGS metagenome assembly OGII01 (sample SAMEA2581950, study PRJEB24529) | metagenome | biome: Human gut stool | place: China | collected 2011
AGGAAAGAAGAAGCACTCTTTTTATTTCAAACAGGAAAATTTAAACAGGCTCTAAAAATATTTGAAAAACATATTTCCAATAAATAAAGAAAAGAGAATTAACCGATAAGGGTGTATCTTGCAGACAATGAAAGATATACCCTTTTTATTAAAATATGATGAAAGAAAAACTCTCTCAAATAATATCAGAAATAGATTTAGAGATTGACGAAATCGACCTCTACGGTTATGAATTATTGAAACTTCTCTTTCAATGGTACATAAACTGCAAGACACTGTTAAAACGAGTTAAGAGGAATCTTGAATTACAATAATGCTTATCCTTGCCCTCTGCTACATCACCAACCTCATTGAGTGTATGGCGATGTTTGATTTCATCAAAAGATTGCAGGTGTTCCACATTGTTCTTAAATAAAATAAAAACACCCAACTTTACATTCTTGGGTGTAAAATTGGGCGTTCGTTTTGTAATTTGCTGATTTTCAACATTTATTGCGGAGAGAGAGGGATTCGAACCCCCGGTGCCTCTCAGCACGACGGTTTTCAAGACCGTTGTAATCGACCACTCTACCATCTCTCCAATACTTTGTCCGGGAAGCTCTCTTCCTCAAAAGCGATGCAAAGGTACGGGATTATTTTTATTCATCCAAATTTTCAAAGAAAAAAGTGCTTTGAACTTTTGATTTTATTCTTTTCCTGCTTTCATAGCTCTATGTAGGTTGCTATTATTAAACGATATGATAGAATAAAGTTTTAGGGCACTCTTTCAATAATCCAGTTCTTTATTTTATATAAACTCTATTATAATACAAGGAGATAGGTGTTGTGCGGAAGGGGAATAGGACAGGTCTTTCGGTTACAATTTAGCCGATAGCATCTTTTTGAAGATTTCCGTTTGTTCTTTTCGTTCTTCCTCTGTAAAGTCGGGATGCAGTGTTGCCAAATAACATTTGAAGGTCTCTATGGCTTGCATACGAGCCATGGCTTTTCCTGCTTGTAAACCACTGTGATAAGGGGTGTGAGGTAATAAACTGCGATTGAAATTTCCGTCACTCATGATTTTTTCTTTTAAGAGGGGATAAAGTTAAGTGATTTTTTTATTTCCACGAAGGGTTGGGAGAGATTTAGAACCATGGTAGTGTGTTTTATGGGACAGTTTTAGATTCATCTCTCCCGGGAACACCGGGAGAGACGGGTGAAGTACATCGTTGTCATATTCTGAACTTATAGTGAACTAACCCACCTTATATGGAAGGAGGCTCCGTTACAAGTCGTTTAAGATTAAATAATTGGCTCTGTCTATGATAGTCGTGTCCAAAGAAGCCAGATAAATCTGTGTGGTGGTTTCGGAATCATGTCCCATTCCTTCACTGATGATGGATAGGGGTATGTTTTTACTTTTAGCGATACTTGCCCAGGAATGCCTCGCAACGTACATAGACAAAGGATGAGGACTGCGTACGAAGACGGACAGAATCTTGAGTTTCCGGTTTACCAGCGTGAGAGAGTTCCGGTATTGCAGGCGTTCGTCTTCGCCGGTTGATGTAATGATAGGAAGCAGGTACTCTGTTGGGTTAGGAGGGTATTTTTCTATAATTTCCTGCATACATTGTTCCCATTTGATAGAAAGTTGCTGTCCGGTCTTTTTTCTGCGATAGGTCAGTATGCCGTTGTGCAAATCCTTTTTTTTCAGATATGCCATGTCTACAAAAGACATGCCTCGCGTGTAGAAACTGAAAAGGAACATGTCGCGGGCGTAATCTACCGAGCTTCCAGCCAGGAGTTCCTTATCTTTTATCTGCCGGATGATAGGCTGAGGAATAGCTCGTTTTATGGTTTTCTCTATTCCGGTGTATACGTGGCGAAAGGGAAAACGTTGTGTGGTCAGTTCTTTCTCAACGGCCCGGTTATAAACGGCTCTTAAGATACGCATATAAAAAGATATGGTGTTCAGACTCAATCGTTCTTTTTTCAAGTATGCCTCATAAGCTTCTATTGTTTCCTGGTTCATCTCGTCCAGTATGATTTCTTCCCCGTTTCTGAAACGCATAAAGCTGTTCAGTGCACATTGGTAAGTTTCTCCCGTGCGTATTCTTCCTTGTTCTTTCAGATGACAGATGAGTGAGGTCATAAAGCCGGTCAGAGTGTCATTTTCACTTCGCTTACGATAGAATCGGAGAAGGTCGTCAGTACTGTATGGCAGCCCTTTGCGCGTCAGGTTGGCAATACATTCACTCAGACGGAATAAGTCCTGTTTTATTTCATGCCGGTAGCGGGATAAGATGGAATGTCTGTCCGGTCTGGAAGGAGACGGTGTGATACGTGCGGTACGTGCGTTCCATTCGTCGGGATAGATTTTATACTTAGTCTTTTGTGAGCGCACGATACGGCGGTGGATAACTTGGAAATAAAGAGCTCCTGTTTTTCCTTCGATGGTTGAGGGTCTGAATTTTACTTTAACTGATGCCATTTGTATGTTTTTTAGTTATGGATTTATGGGCAAGTCTTAAAAAAACGGGCTTGCCGTGAAATAAGTTCAAATGTCCAAACCAATTTAAAACATGCTGTAGACGTTGGGCATATCCGGTGTTTTTTATAATTTTGCCCGTCTAAATCGAACGCTTATAAAAAATGGGAACCAAGAACGCTTTAACAGAAAAAGTCTATTCCGGGAAAGATATCATGCGTATTGCTTATCCTATTCTGATCAGTCTGTTGATGGAACAGATGATCGGGATGACGGATACCGCTTTTCTCGGCCGGGTGGGAGAGGTGGAACTGGGAGCTGCTGCCATTGCCGGCATCTACTATCTGGCTGTTTTCATGATGGGTTTTGGTTTCGGTATCGGAGCCCAGATTCTGATTGCCCGTCGTAATGGGGAGAAGCATTACGGCGAAATCGGCGAAATCTTTTATCAGGGTATTTATTTCATGTTGGGGTTGGCCTTGTTCGCTTTTGTGCTCACCAAGATCATTTCTCCGCTTTTGTTGCCGGTTATTGTGTCGTCACCTCATATCTGTGAAGCAGCTCTCAGTTATATAGACTGGCGTATTTTCGGCTTTTTCTTTTCCTTCATAGCTGTAATGTTCCGGGCGTTTTTTGTCGGTACGACTCAGACTAAGACGCTGACGCTGAACTCTGTGATAATGGTTTTGTCCAATGTGGTGTTCAATTATATACTGGTGTTCGGAAAGTTCGGCTTTCCGGCATTGGGGATTGCCGGGGCCGCCATCGGTTCGTCGTTGGCAGAGTTGGTTTCAGTCGTATTTTTCATTCTTTATACCTATCGTCGTGTGGATTTAGTCAAGTACGGTTTGGTCCATCCTGTGCGTTACAGTTGGCGTAAACTTCGCAGGATGCTCGACGTGTCTTTTTGGACGATGATACAGAATTTTATCTCTCTTTCCACCTGGTTCTTGTTCTTTCTTTTCGTGGAACACCTCGGAGAGCGTGCTTTGGCCGTAACCAATGTCGTACGCAATATCTCCGGAATACCCTTTATGGTTGTGGCCGCTTTTGCTTCCACGTGCAGTGCCCTGGTCAGCAATCTGATAGGTGCGGGGCGGGAAGACATGGTGATGTCCACCATTCGTCAGCATGTCCGTCTGACTTTTATGATTGTGTTGCCGATGGTAGGATGTTTTGCTCTTTTTCCGAGAGTGATATTGGGTGTTTACACCAATATACCGGATCTGATAGCTGCCGCTATTCCTTCGTTATGGGTTTATTGTACGACTCCTTTGTTGATTGCTCCGGGGAATATTTATTTCCAGGCCGTTTCCGGTACGGGTAACACCCGCAAGGCTTTTATCCTGGAGTTGGTGACATTGTCGTTTTACACCTTATATATATACGTTATCATCCAACATCTGCGTTTCGATGTGGCTTGGTGTTGGACGTCCGAGCACGTCTACGGTTTTTGCATCCTGTTGCTTTGTTATGCCTACATGCGTGGAGGCAGTTGGAAGTTGAAGAAGATATAATGCATTCCTGTCCTTGTTCCGGTAAACATTTACCGGTTCAGGCTATCCGTACGGACATAAGTCGTGATTTGCCCGTTCTTTTCTAAGTTCAGCATTTTTTCGTCCACTTCTATAATCTTGAAAGCCGATTTCTCAGGTTGGTTTTTGGCCATGCGTTCGAACAATCCTTTTACTAAGGTTTTGTTTTCCTCCGTTACGCTGTCGCCGAATTCATAAGTCGTGTTTTGAATATCGTTGGTGATAAACAGGCTGTCGCCATCTACTTTCCAAGTTCCGGGGTGTTTGATGATGCAATCCATGGTGCCGGCTCCGGTCGTGTTCATAAATGTGTGGTCGGCATGAAATTCAAAGGTTTGTCCGGGCAGGGCCGGATGTTCGTATTTTCCTACTATTTTGCTTTCGGTATCATTTTGGCAACCGGTGGTTATGAAAACGGTTGCAGCCGTTAGGGCTGCCATGAGACGGACTCTTTTCATCATTCATTATTAATTAATCGTTAAACTTATCGGGCTGCTCTGAGCCGCATTCTATCTTATCCAAAGATAGCGATTAATCACAGGAGAGTTACTGTAAAATCCCCAAAATATTGCAAATTATTCTTATCAGACTTTCCGGAAAAAGGCGTTGACCTGCAGGTTGTATAAAAGCAGAAACGGCCTCTCCCTCACGGAGAGACCGTTCTTTTAATCAGTGAAAACACTGACTTTTCATAGTTGAGGTTTCCTTATTTAGATTCAATTCATAGTTTTCTTTGGTTTATATTTCTTTTTGGCGATACGCGGGTCGCTATCTCTTAGGTTCACGTTTGCTGCGTGGGGCAGCCGGACTTCTTTTGACCGAGGGTGTCGGTTTAGAGAAAGACGGACGCGTAGAATTTCTTTGTATCCGTTGTGTGCTTTGCACTCTCGGAGATCTTTGCGGCTTTACCGTTGAGGATTCCGGACGTACCGATGAACGGTTTACCGTTGTCCGTGTGGAACTCCGTCTGTTGTAGTGACTTCTCGGTTGCGGATTCGTCACCGGATATTCCCGGTTGCTATTGTTCGACTGCGGCCGTGCAACAGATGGCCGTTTGTTGTCGTTGTCCGGTTTCGTACCTTGATTTCCCGGTTTCTGGACGGGGTCAAGACGGAAACCATTGCCGCGGTGGTCGTTCGGACGTTGGCCTGGTCGTGACGGTCTGCCGGGTGATTCGAAATGAAAACCGGGGCTGCCGTTGCCGTTGTGCGACCCGGGACGATGAGGAGGTAGGGCCGGCCGGCCCGGTAACGGGCCTCTGCTTTCCCCTCTCAATCCTCCGTTCCATACCGGGCGTCGGTGAGCATAGAAGCTCTGCCGATGTTCGTGCCGGTAATGGTAGTGTCCGCCCCTGTACACCTGATATACCCTTGGTGGACTGTAATAGAAGCGGCTCGGGCTGTAAATGGTATACACCGGTAAGAACCAGCCGGAAGTCCTCCATATCACGGGACGGAAAAAGTAAGTGGCAGCCTGAAACAAAGCATACTGCCAATCGTAGAGGATAAAGCGCAAATCGGCGTTTCTGTATTCCAGATACACGCTCGAAGCGTCGCTTGCCGTCCTGATGTTCATCAGGTAATCCAGATTGATTTCGTAGGCGTCGTTGTATTGTTGGTCGTTAAGGTTCAGTTCATACGCCATCTTGTCCGTCAGGAACCTGGCCCGGTCGCGGGCTTCTTCGTAAGACATGGCATTAAGGCTGGCCAGTCCGAAGCATAGAGCAGTAATCAGTCCTAATAACTTTTTCATGTCTTTGTTGTTTAACGGTTCGTACTTCATCTTTTCTACATTGCAAATGTCCGGCTTTTTCATGGAACGTGAAAAGGATTTTTCCTATTTTGCGGTAGGTGTTTCCCTATCATGTAAGAGGGGAATGATTTTAGGAAAAGAAGAGTTAATAGATTTTAAAAAATGGGGGGGGTAAAAAGAGAAAGTTAAAAGAATTATCTTTGTTCATCATTTAAATCGTTACTTTAGAGGAAGCAAGACGAGAGGCTTGCGGAAAGCCTTATTTTGATAAATGGAAAAACAAGGAAGCCGAATGAAAGGACTGTTAAAGTTTATAGGGACATTGGGGCTATTGTATGGCGTGTCGTCCGGAATGGCGGCCCGGGCCCAAGAAACCGGGGCGCGTGAAGATACGGCTCAGGTGCGCACCATACCCCTTTGGGGGCATGTGAAGGACGGTTTCACCTATGCCGCCCTTCACGGCACGTTCGTCACATTGATGCGCGAAGACAGCACTGTGGTGGATACCATGCACGTGCAGTGTTTAGATCCCGGCACACCGCAGGAAGACACCTATTACAGGTTCAATGTACCTCCCCGGAGGGCGCGTTACATCATCAAAGCCGAGCATCCCGATTACTATCCGGAATACGTGGATTGCACGGTGCGTTACGTGGCACGCAATTCCTACGTCGATGCCCGGCATCATGAGATGCGCCGTCGTCCGTATGCGTCGTTTGCAGACCGCAGTTTGGGAGAAGTGGTGGTAAAGGCTACCAAAATCCGGGTGGCTTACCGGGGCGATACGGTGGTCTACAATGCAGATGCCTTCAACTTGTCCGAAGGGGCGGTGCTCAATGAACTGGTCCGCCAGTTGCCCGGAGCGGAATTGAAGCCGAACGGCGAGATTTACGTCAATGGCCGCAAGGTGGATTACCTGACGCTGAACGGTACGGACTTTTTCAAGGGCGACAACCGTAAGATGCTCGACAACCTGCCTGCCTTCACGGTGCAGCAAGTGAAAGTGTATGACAAGACGACCGACCGCAGTGAGTTCCTCGGTTACGACACGGAGAAAAAAGCCTACGTGATGGATGTGAGCCTCAAACGCGAATATAACACTGGCTGCATGGCCAATGTGGCGGCGGGAGGCGGTACGGACAGCCGCTATGCCGGACGGGCTTTCGGCCTGCGTTATTCCGACCGCTCACGTGTGACACTCTTCGGTGGGATGAACAACACCAATGCCCGTTACGACCGGCCGGGCGAAAACGGAGAATGGCCGGAGGAAAGCCTGACCAACGGTGAGTTTGTCACCCGGCAGGCCGGTGGGGAGTTCTTCTGGCAGAACAAGGCGAGGGGCATTGAGGACAAACTCACGGCCAATGCCGAATGGAGCGACAGGGATGTAAACCGGAAATCGGCTACGGAGGCTTACTTGCCGCAAGGTAACCGTTACACCCGTTCTTCTTCCCTTCAAGACGTGGATTATATGGGGGTGAATGCCAATAACTGGTTGACGTGGAAAACAAAGGACCATTTGCTCACCGTGCATTCCTACGTGGGTTACGACCGTACGGACACGCGCGGTCATGCCCGTGATGCGGCTTTCGACGCCGACCCTTCGGCCGTGGGGGGCATCGACGAGGTGCTCGATTCCGTTTTTCTCCTTCCTTCGTCCGGAAGCGCACGGATGCGCTGGCTGAACCGCTCTTCCACCCGGTCGCTTTTCGAGGAATGGAAGTACAATGTGGGGCATGACATGATGTGGGACGCCAAGTTGCCGTGGGGTGACAATCTCCAGTTGCGATTCACCGGCTCTTTCAGCCGGACGGAGAACGACCGTTTCGAGCATTACCTGCTGGATTATGCTTCGTCCGGGTCCGAAGCCGACCGCCGCAACCGTTACGACCGCGGACATCGGCGTAATTATTATTACCAACCCTCGGCGGAATACACCTTCAACTTTCCGAACGACTGGCATTTCCTTACCTATTATATATATAAGCAGGATTATCGTTCCGATTCCTCGCCACGCTATCGTCTGGACAGTCTGGCCGGTTGGGAGGTGGGGGCGGTTCGGCATTTGGGCGAATTGCCTTCCGCACGCGAATTGTCCGCAGCATTGGACGTGCCGAACAGTTACTACCGGCATGACCTTTCTCGGGTGCATACTTTAGGGCTGCGCACTTTCTATTCCCGGCGGACGGAGGACAAATACGTCTGGTTCAATTTCCATTTGCCTTTCACACAGTCGAAGGAAGACATGCGCTACTGCCGGGAGGAGATAGATGCCGGCCTGCAACGTCGCGTGTTCCGTGTCCAGCCCGATTTCACTTATTTGGTCTATTGGTTTGGAGGTACAAGATATTTCAGGACGTTCATGGTCAATGCCGACATGGCTTTGGGCACGCCCGACCTTGTGAACCGTTTGTCTGTCCGCGATGCTTCCGATCCCTTGCATGTACGTGTGGGGAATCCGCACCTGCAAAACAGTTGGCGGTATAACTTCCGCACGGGATTCTTGCACCGCAGCCCGGAGAAAAAGTGGTTTACACAAGTGAACGTGAATGCCTGGCTTGGGGTGAACGACGTGGCACAGGGGTTCAGCTACAATTCCGAAACCGGAGTGTACACCTACCGTCCGCAGAACGTGGACGGCAATCGGGGCATCAATGGAAGTCTGGCATTTCAGAAAGAAGGTATGGCCGAATATTGGAATGTGGGAGCGAATTTGAACTATGACTTTCACCGTAGCGTGGACCTCTCGTCCGTGGAGGGGATGACGGAGAGCGTGTTGAGCAAGGTGCACAACCACGAGACGAAGGCCTACCTTTCCACCGGTTACCAGCGCAGAAGTCTGACCCTGAATGTGGGATGCGATGCCACTTACCGCCATGCCGACGGCAGCCGGGCGGACTTCAACACCGTGGATGCTTTCGATTTCCGTTACGGCCTTTTGGGAGAATACACGATGCCGTGGAAAATCCACTTGTCCACCCGTTTGAACATGTACAGCCGCAGGGGCTATGACGAAGCCGCCATGAATACGGACTATCTGATATGGAACGCCTCCCTTTCGCGTTCTTTCCTGAAAGACCGCCTGATGGTGAAGGTGGAAGGCGTGGATTTGTTGCGCCAGATGCGTTCCGTTTATATGGACGTGAACGTGCAGGGGAAGACAGAGACTTATTATAATATCGTGAAAGGCTACTATATGCTTACTTTGGGGTGGAAGTTGACACGAAATCCTAAAAAGCGGGAGTAAGGCGTGCAAAATGTCATTTCCGACCCGGTTTTCGGCCTGTCTGAAAAAGGAATCCAGAAAGAGAATGTGAAAAACAATTTATCCGGAATGCTTCATACAAGCATTCCGGAAGGGGGTTTCTTAAAAAAAAGGGATTTTTCTCAGCCGAATGAAAAATCGTTCGGCTGAGATTGGAAAATCGTTCGGCTGAGAAAAGTTTGAGGATGTCAGCCGACAAGGGAAAAAGCGGGCTTCAATCGTGAAAAGACGAGGCTTTCACGGGCTGATTTGCCTCCTTTTTTCGTCTTTTATGAATTATCTGACCCTTTTTTTCGAACAAGAATCGGATGCAAAATGTCAGTGTATTCCCGGTAAAGCCGAAACGGACAGACTCGTCGTGGCGCAAGTCGGTGGACTTCCCCTGTCTTTATTTCTCGTTTCGTCCCCTCTGGCTGCCAGAATGATAAAATCCTGATGCGTGAGAATCGTTTTTTCACAGTCGGCTTCGCTCGTGGGGACAAATAAGACAACCTTGTAAGGTGTGGATGACAGAATGTAAAATAAGTGAGAATGACGTACGTCACGGCTATTTTCAAGATGAAAAATTACCGTTAAAATATAGTATGCAAACTTTTTCTTGTGGTGGGATTTTTCAAGTTGCTGTTATATAGTGTATTATGTGGTATGCTTCATCTTAAAATGCAAACTCAAAAATGAGTATCTAATGATGAAAAATATCTATCTTTGCCGTGGACGTATTTCCTTTTTCGAGGGCTTATGATGAAAATGTGTCATAAGATGATGAGGAGAATAAAAAAGAATGATATAAAATGCATATATACGTAAATGAGAATATGTACATGAAAAATATTGGATTTATGAGGAGTGTTTTGTGGCATGTGTTCTGTGCATGTACCTTGTTGGTCGGGTGTTTTAATGGGAATGGCTCATCTGTAGTGTTTCATAATTTGTCTTTAGATTCGTTAGACGAGATGGCAATAGATGGTGAAAAGGTTTATTGCGTCTCGTTGGTAGATGATAGTGAACATTTTACACGAAGACTTGAAACCTATTTGAATTTAGATGAATGGGCTTCAAGACATGTAATTTATAATATAGTGGATGTAAGGCAATCTCAGAATGAATGGTGGTTGAAGTGGCTTGCACCTGTTTCTTTGCCTGTTACATGCGTTTTTACTCATGATGGACGTCTTACGGATTTGATTCCAGGTATGGCAAAGGAAAGTTTTTTGTATATTCGTCAAGCGGCCAAAGATGAACGGTCGACAGTTTTTCATTATCCTAATAATTTTGAAAGAGATAAATCAAAACTATTGCCTTGGCTTGGTTGTGTATTGGAATGTAAAAAGCATTTAGATGAAGGAATATGCTTGTCAGAGGGATTGGAATTGGTTAGCGATTCGTTGAAATATCCATATCCTTATTATTTGCAGATAGTAGGAGCTTTGTCAGAAAGAGATACGGTTGTAGCATGTAAAGCAGCGCAGTCCATGTTGGCATGTGAAGACCCCTATAAATTGAATCTGTATAAAAGCGAGTATATAACAGCAAAGAAAATTCTCAATCCGGATTTTGATATGAAGGACGAACCTTCAATAAGGGTTGATAAAGATATTATAGAACTTGTGGGATGTAAGGTGGATGAGGATTTTCCATTTAGTATAGTTGTTTTTAATGATGGTAATCGCCCTTTGTGCATATCGAAAATATTCAAAAGTTGTTCTTGTTTGAAATGGCCAAAGGAATCGGAAAAAATTATTGTACCTTCTAATGGTTCAGCTTCACTTGATTTCATATTTCGTGCTGACAGTAAGGGGGAAGTGATGCGTGAGATGTATATGGTATCGAATGCTATAAATAATCCGATTCTTTATTTGGAAATAAAAGCTTTTGTCGAATAATATGTTAAATTTAAAGTAGAAAGAAAAATGAAAAAGTATTTGATGTATGTTTTTATGGCAAGTTTGTGGCTTGTCGGATGTACCCAAGATGATGGGTGGTTGGGAATAACCGGGGCTTCAGAAGACGTGGATGATGTCAAAATCGTGTTGCCGGACAATGTGGATGATTATGGGAAGGCTGTGGCTATGGAGGTACGTGGCACGGTCGAACGGTTGGTAAAAATGAATGCGGATTATTCGGATGCTGATGGCTCTGTGGAGTTTAAAGAAAGGTTTTTGAAAGACTTCTATATGGCCAATCCTACTATAAGGAAGAAACGTACTATAGGAGAAGCAATGCCCCAAATAGGGATGACTACGGAAGAATTTGTTGAGCGTTATCGCACTTTAACGGAGATCCAAATCAAGTTTATTCATAGGATTATAGATGAATGTGAAAACAGCCAATCTGATTATGAACTATTGAAAAAATTATCTCATCTGAAAGAGGTAATATGTACTGACGTTCCGGAAATAGAACAAGAAAGATTGTTGAATGTCATTTCTGTCTTATTTTATAGTGTGAAAGCGTTGAATAATCTTGAAGCACAGGGCATGACATTGACGCCGCAAAAGACCAGTTTGAATATTCCTCGTTTAAGACGCAGTGGTGAAACTGCAAAAGATGAGCAAAATAAAGATGACGAGAAAGACGAAAATGAAGGTAATGATAATGGAGATAGTGGTGATAACGGGAATGGTAGCGGAACTGTTGGTGGGGATGGTTCTATTGGCGGCGGAAGTACGAGTGGTGGAGGCTCAGGGTCGGGGGGCTCTTCTAATTGTCGAAAGTTTTTAACGGCTGTATGGGTGATAGCCGTAGGTGAGCCTACTCCTGCAGGTGAAATTGTAGCATCTGTTATTACGGTTTGGGTAGCAGGGGAACTTTTGTATGAAGTGATAACATGCAGAAAAAATGCGGCAGATGTTAATTATTGTATAGAGCAGTATGATAAATGTATGGATGGTTCATTAGGTAATGAGCATTCTGGTGGATGGGGGTACTCCATTTGTTCTAGATGCTTAGATAGATGTCGTGCTCAAGGTTATTGGGTCTGTCCATAAAAATTGATTGTGTTAGGATTTGAAATAACAATTAATGAAGAAGAACCGTTCGTAGCGGCAGCGGATAATTTCACGGATGTGATTTTAAATATCGGGTATCCGAGGAATGATGGCAGTATCTATGTAGGTGCTTCGGGGTACGGGACAAGGTATGTGTGGCGAGGTATGGATGCGCGTATCGGGGACAAGGTCAAAGTGCGTGTCGTGTCTGCCGGTCGTGTGTCTTTGCCGCAGGAAGTGAAACCGTCCAATCGCCATCGGCTTATGGAAGACTATAAGGCTTTAGAAGCCGAATTGCTTCGGAGAGGGTGGATGGAATAAAAGAGTGGGAATATGAAAGGATTTATCATAAAGTGTTCGCGTTGGGGAGAGCGGATCTGTAGAATAGGCGTGCCGGGACAGGGGCATACGGTGCTGATTGAGGCGACTTGGTGGAGAGGGGCTTATTGGAACTGTTCCGGTCAAGTGGAAACGGTGGGGAACGGATGGTATTGGAATGACGGCCCGCTCAGGGTGGGCGATGAGTTGAAGATTGAATTCGCGGAGTTTGATGCACCGACTCCTCCCGTGGAAATTTTGTCTCGGACGCACCAACAACACCTTTGTGACGTGTACAACAAGTACTGTGGGGCACAGGATGAAGCAGAGGCGCGCTTGCGTATGTTGCATGATTACAAGCAACTTCGTAGGTTGTTGGAGCAGGAAGGCCTGTTGGATGGTTAATAAAAGGAAAATATAACATGAAAGGATTTGAAATACAAATAAATGGCGGTGACCCGATAGTCTTTGCTGCGGAACATTACGCTTTCGCCTTGTTTGGGGTAGTGAGTGGGGAAGAGCAGGGGAGGTTGACATTAATGGGGGGAAACCTTACTGAACGTTTTACGTGGTGGGATGGCGCATTGGAAAAAGGCGATAAAGTGCGTGTCCGTGTAGTGGAGACGGAATGTCCTTCTGTTCCCATCCTCGTCCGGAAACGTAGTCGGGAAGATTTACAAGAGCGGTACGAAAAGGTGAAAATTGAATTACGTAAATTAGGAAAAATAGAATAAGACAGGTAAATGAGAGGTTTTATAGTAAAGAGTTCGACTTGGGGCAATGAGGTGTGCAGGGTCGGAATGGAAGGTGAACATAGCATAGGCATTGATTTTAACGTCGGCCGTTCGGGGGAGGCCTATTGGGGAGTAGGCGGTTTTAAGATGCCGGAAGAATGTCATTGGATATGGAAAGGGGGAGCACTTAGTGTGGGGGATGTGGTAGAATTGGAGTTTGCTGATTTTAAAGAGGCCACACCTCCGGTCGCGATAGAGCCGCATACCTGTTCTTTGGTGAATGACGATAAGATGAATCCGGAAACGGTACAGGTGCTTTTGGAGGAGTATGAGAGTTTAAAGCGGTTGTTGGAACAAGCTGGCATAATGGGAAAAGATATATGATATGTCCTTTCGTGGAAAAACGCTATCTTTGCCGTAATAAAGACCAAAGGTTGCGGATATGAGGATAGCAGTATTGATTTCAGGCGGAGTGGACAGCGCAGTGGCCGTCCACCGGATTTGCGAAATGGGATATAAGCCGGATTTGTTTTATATCAAGATAGGAATGGAGGGCGAAGGGCTGAGCTGTACGGCCGAGGAGGACATAGAGCTTTCTACGGCTACGGCACGCCGTTACGGCCTGCACCTTGAGGTGGTGGACTTGCAAAAGCAATATTGGGAACTTGTGGTGGGCTACGCCATGGAGCGTGCCCGGCGGGGACTGACCCCGAATCCGGACGTGATGTGCAACAAGCTTATCAAATTCGGATGCTTTGAACAGGAGGTGGGACACCGGTACGACAAAATCGCCACGGGACATTACGCCACGGTACGCGAGCGGGACGGTAAAATATGGTTGGGTACGGCACGCGACCCCGTGAAAGACCAGACGGACTTTCTGGCGCAGATTGACAGCTTGCAAGTGGCAAAGCTGATGTTCCCTGTGGGCGACCTGATGAAAGAAGAGGTGAGGCGCATTGCGGAAACGCAGCGTCTGCCATCGGCCAAACGCAGGGACAGTCAGGGCATTTGTTTCTTGGGACAGATAGATTATAATGATTTCGTACGCTGTTTCTTGGGCGAACGGGAAGGGGCGGTAGTGGAAATCGAAACCGGACGTCGCATTGGTACTCACAAAGGGTATTGGTTTCATACCATTGGCCAACGCAAGGGCTTGGGGTTAGGGGGCGGACCTTGGTTTGTGGTGAAGAAGGATGTGGAGCAAAACATTCTTTACGTGTCTCATGGTTATGACACGCTTTTGCAGTATGGACATAGTTTTAATCTGAAGGACTTCCATTTCATTACGGGAAACCCGTGGGGCGACGCGCCGGAAGTGGATGTCACCTTCAAGACGCGCCACCAGCCCCATTTCATGAAAGGCCGCCTGTATCGCGCAGGGCACGGCTACCGGTTGGAAAGTCCCGAAAGGATACAGGGGATAGCTCCCGGACAGTTTGGGGTGGTGTATGATGCGGCGGCGGAGATTTGCATCGGGAGCGGCGAAATAGGGGTTTAGCCCCTTTGTTGTCCGGCATCCTTTCGGGACTTCTGGCTATATGAGCGGGAGGGTCACGAACCGGGTTTCCGGATATTCCTTCTCCAGTAAATGACGGATGTAGCTTTCCGTATCGCGCCGGATGATGTCGTCTTTCTCTTCGGGGTATAGGTTGTACACGACCGTGTGCAGCCGGATATTCCGGCGTGCGATGGCTTCCAGGCTCAATAAGGTATGGTTGATGCTTCCCAATTTGCCGGAGGTGACGAAAATAAGCGGATAATGGCGACGGGCGATGTAGTCGATGATCAGCAAATCACGGGTGAGGGGTACCATCAAGCCGCCCGCTCCTTCCAGCAAGACCGCATCGTAGGTCTCGCTGAGCCGTTGCGTGGCACGTTCTATCTTGTCGAAATCCACCGGACGTTTGTCTATCTCGGCCGCCAGATGCGGAGAGCAGGGATAGCTGAAAATTTCGGGCATGGTCAGTCCTTCGGCATCCTCGGGCAGCAGTCCCGTACCCATGATGCAGCGGTGCAGTTCGATGTCTTCCGAAAGTCCGGTATTACCCGTTTGGATAAGTTTTTGCGTAATCGTACGGATGCCTTGTCCGTTCCATGATTTGGCCAGATAGCCGGTGGCATAACTCTTGCCAATGTTGGTATCGATGCCACTTACGAAAAATACGTTTTCTTTCATTGTTCTTGTTTTTTGCAAATCATATAAATAGGGTGGTAAGTCAGGGAGACCGTTCCGTCCGGTGCGGCATATTGCCGGTGGTAGCGTCGGCAGAAGTCTTCCAGTTGTCCTTTGGTCCATTTCCGGTTCCGTATGCCCGTCACGCCGGTGGCCTGCAAGTGTTTCAGTACATCCAAGGGTGAGGAGAATGTGCGATGTAGGAGTTCTTCCCGGCTGTACACGATTTGGTATACGCCAGAAAGCATCCGGCGCAGTTCCTCTAATGAGCGGTAGGGCAACGCTTCGGAAGTGAGCGAGGCCACTTCCCTTACGTTCTGTGGGCCGAAAGTGCTGAAGGCCAGATAGCCTTCCGTCTTCAGCAAGTCCTTGCATTGGCAGAGGAACCGTTCGGGATGCTCGAACCATTGTATGGCCGAGCATGAAACGATTAAGTCCTGTCCCTTGGGGAAAGGCAGAGGCTCTGCGTCGCAGGCCCGGAATTGGAATCGGGGAGTGTCCGGCAGTCCGGACAGGTAAGGCTCCACTTCCGGGCAGATGTCGTTCAGGAGCAAGCTTCCGGGACGGGCATCACGGAGATATTCACGGGTGAACAGCCCTGTCCCGCATCCGATTTCAAGCACGTTCCAACCGTTGCTGTCGGGGATGTGGTTTTTGATGGCCCCGGCCATGTGCCGGGCCACGTGTCTTTGCATTTCGGCTTGTCGGTCGTAGCTGCCGGCAGCTTTCGCAAAACGTTGCCGTATCAATGCCTTGTCCATTCTTCCCCCTTTCCTTCAAGCAGACGGCTGAACAGCGGTGTATCGTAGTGTTCGGCTTCTGTTTCCATGATTTCTGTTCCTTGCCATGCCTTGTGTTGGTTGCGTGGCGGAAATATTTTGTCCCGGTTTCCTATGATGGCTTTGTCCCAGGTGAAGGAAGGGGCTGCACATGTGGTTATTACCTGTGCCAGTGCGGCCAGTTCTTCGCGGAGCTCTTCCGCCGTACGGGTGGGGACATGGGACAGGAATTCTTCCGTTTGTCCGGAAGAGCCGCACATCCTGCGGCGGAAACGTGCTAACGTGTCTTCCGAGAAATGCTCCAATGTGCCTTTGAAAATCATTTCGGGGATTCCCCGCCGGTCGTCTATCGGGAAAGGCGTCCCGTTGACAGCCAGTTTCATTTGCCACGGAAAGGAACGCTCTGCGAAGACCCGGCTTGCCGCCCACACGCCCATCGACCATGCCAACAGTCTGATTTCTGTGTAGCCCTTGATTGAGGCATAGTCGAAATCCAGTGTGCGGTAGTCGAAGCAAAGCAGGTAGTCATAACCTTCTTCCACGGGGCGTCGGAACAGGTTTTCTTCGCTTCCCCATCCGGCAAAAAACAACATGAGCCGGAGATTTCCTTCTTTCTTTATGAATGTTTGTTTCATTTTTGTTCTATCTTTAAAGTGTAGCCAATGTCGTGCAGAGACGGTCTGTCTCCTCGTCGGTCAATGCTGCGGTGAGTGAAAGGCGCAGGCGCGAAGTCCCTTCCGGCACGGTAGGTGGACGGACTGGCAGGACATAAAATCCTTTGCGTTGCATGTCTTCCGCTTTCAGGATGGTGTCGCGGCTTTCTCCTATTACCACGGGAATGATGTGACTCGAAGACGGGCAGGATTTGCCACTCTCTTGTATCGCTTGCCGCACGTGGAGCGAATGTTTGGCGAGCCGGTCGCGGCGCTCGCCCCACGTGTCCAGGCGGGACAGCACGAACTTTGTCCACGCGGTATTGAAGGGAGGCAAGGCTGTGGTAAAGATCAATGTACGCATGCGGTTGACCAGATACTCCCTTATCGTTTGGCTGCACACCACGTATGCCCCTACTGAGGCCAGTGCTTTGCCGAACGTGCCGCACAGGAAGTCTATGTCCTTCAGGCAGCCTTGTTCTTCGGCTATTCCCAGTCCCTTTTGTCCGCGTACTCCGACGGCATGTGCTTCGTCTACGTAAAGCATGACGTTGGGATATGTTTTTTTCAGCTCGGCCAAACGGGAGAGGGGAGCCACATCGCCGTCCATGCTGAAAATGCTTTCCGTCACGATGATGATTCTGGAAAAGTCATGACGGTGCTTTTCCAACAGGGCTTGCAGCTGCGTATAATCCTGATGACGGTAGCGGATGCATTTTGCAGCCGACAGGCGGATGCCGTCTATCAGACTGGCGTGTACCAATTTGTCGGCCAGTATCAGTGTGCTTGTGTCCGTCACGGCAGGCAATATGCCTGTATTCAGATGATAACCGCTGGAGAAGACCAGTGCCCCGTCCCGTCCGAACAAGCCGGAAAGCATCTCTTCCAGTTCGTCGTGGACGGGAAAATTGCCTGTCAGCAAACGTGAGGAGGAAGCCGAGAGCAAGAAATCGCGTTCGGAAAGGCCTTTCATGAATTCATCGCGTAGTGACAAGTCGGAGGCCAGGCTCAGATAATCGTTGGATGACAAGTTCAACATGTCGGTATCGTTTCGTATCATCCATTTGTCCCGGTGCCCGGCTTGTGGCAGGTTTCGCAAGTTGCCTGAACGTTGCAAGGCTTCGAGCGTGTCGGTATATATTTTCTCCGGTGTTTCCATTTTCGGTGTGTGGTTTGTTACGGTTTATAATGGCTGCCTTTGTCTAGCGGGTATTTCTCTTACGATTTTCAAGAGTCCGCTTGTCAGTTTTGTCAGTTCCTCCGTCCGGATGACAAACGGAGGCATCACGTATACCAGCCGTCCGAACGGGCGTACCCATATTCCCTCTTCCACGAACCGGCGTTGCATCCATGCCATGTCCACGGGATGTTCCATTTCTATCACTCCGATGGCACCTAACACCCGTACGTCGGCCACTTGGGGCAGGTCGCGGGCCGGAGCCAGTTCCCTGCGGAGCTGACTTTCTATGCGTAGTACTTTTTCTTTCCATCCGTAAGACAGGAGTAGCCTGACGGAAGCGCAAGACACGGTGCAGGCCAACGGGTTGCCCATAAACGTAGGGCCGTGCATGAAGGTGTGCGGGGCGTGGGCTGAAATGCAGGTGGCTACCCGGTCAGTCGTCAGTACGGCGGAAAAAGTCAGGTAGCCGCCCGTCAGGGCTTTGCCGATGCACATGATGTCGGGTTCCACTCCGGCGTGTTCCCATGCAAACAGTTTTCCCGTCCGTCCGAAGCCGGTGGCTATTTCGTCGAAGATGAGCAGCAGGCCGTATGCCTTGCACAACTTTGCCGCCTCGCATAAATAGCGGGGATGGTAGAAACGCATCCCTCCTGCACCTTGTACGACGGGTTCCAGTATCAGTCCGGCCAGTTCGCTATGGTGCCGCTCTATGGTCTCGCGCAGCGGAAGTATGTCTTTTTCGTCCCATTCCCCGTCGAACCGGCATTGGGGGGCCGGGACGAAATGCCGTATGGGGAGGGCGGAGCCGAACAGGCTGTGCATGCCCGTAACGGGGTCGCATACCGACATGGCGTTCCATGTGTCGCCATGGTAACCGGAACGGATGGTCACGAAATTGTTTTTTTCCGGCTTTCCGGCCGCATATTGGTATTGTGCGGCCATTTTCAATGCGATTTCCACGGCCACCGAACCGCTGTCGGCATAGAAAATCTTTTGCATGGAAGGAGGGGCTATGTCCAATAGCAGTTTGCCCAGTTCGATGGCCGGTTCGTGTGTCAGCCCGCCGAACATGACATGAGACATGTTCCGCAACTGGTTTTCCACGGCACGGTTCAGTACGGGGTGGTTGTAACCATGCACGGCACACCACCAGGACGACATGCCTTCCACGAGTTCCGTGCCGTCTTCCAACGTAATGATGCAACCCTCCGCCCGTCTCACCTTATAGGTAGGAAGCGGGTCAATCGTAGAGGTATAGGGATGCCATAGGTGCTCCCGGTCGAAGCAGTCGGCAATCAGTTCATAATTCATATCCCGTTTCTTTGATTCGTTTTATATCTTCTTTCACATTTGAACCTATCGTCGTAAGCAAGTCGCCTGCGATGGCCGAATTGATGCCCGCGTACATGGCCCGGCGTATCATTTCATCGCTCAGTTTGGAACGTCCTCCTGCAAATCTGAGATATGCGGACGGATTCACAAAACGGAACAAGGCGATGGTGCGTAGGATTTCTTCTTCGCTCAAAGGCGGCATGGTTTCGAGAGGTGTCCCTTTGATGGGATGCAGCAGGTTCAGCGGGATGGAAGATATGTCCAGCGATTTAAGCGTGAAGGCCAGTTCCGCACGTTGCCGCATGTTTTCTCCCATGCCGATGATACCTCCGCAGCAAACTTCCATTCCCACCCGGCGTGCGGCACGCAAAGTTTCTATTTTCTCCGCTTGTGTATGGGTGGAACACAGCCGGGCGAAGAATGAAGGGGCTGTTTCCAGATTACAATGGTAACGGACTGCCCCTGCCCGGTGCAGTTTGTCCAACTGTCCTTCCGAGGCAAGCCCCAGCGAAACGCACAGGCTGATGTGGGTGTGCCTGCTTAGGTATGCAAGATGTTCGCACCACGTGTCCACTTCACGGTCTGTGGGCTTTTTTCCACTTGCCACTAAAGAAAAACGCCGTATTCCCGCGTTTTCGTTTATTCGGGCATGACGTAGGCATTCCTCTTTCGAAACGATTCCGTATGTTTCTATTCCGGTGGGGTGGTGTGCCGATTGTGCGCACCATTTACAGTTCTCTGAACAACGTCCCGATTTGGCATTGATAATGGAACATAAATCGAATTTACGCGAAGCATGTCTCAACGTAATGCGGTGGGATGCCTCGCAGAGGGCGTCGAGAGGAGCATTTTCCGTAAGTTGGAGCACTTCTTCCGGTGTGAAGGGTTGGCCTTCATGCACTTTTCTTTCCAGTTTTTCTATCATAACGTTCTGTATAAAAAGAGCGGAGTGACGAAGAAAACCGATGGGCATCCATATGGATGTGGATGAGGTTCCTTCGTCACTCCGCTTTTATGGGTGACAAATAAATGAGAATACGTGGCAGGGGCTTCCGGGATATTCGTAAGTTTTATAGCCGCAGAAGACCCGAATGCCGAAAGGAAAAAAAGGACGGACGATAGTTCCGGACTGCCTTCCGGTGGCCATGCCTCTTCTTCCGTTTGCATCCGAAAATCAACACCTCCGCGTCTGTTTTCAAGGTTCAACGTGCTTTTGTCCTTTTTCAATGCGGAATCGGCGATGCTTTTGCATACATGCCCAATCGTAACGTGGCGGTGCAGACTTCTGAATATGGCATACCCTTTCCGGTTCCAGCAACGGAAACGGATGGTTTCTCCAGTGTTATAGATGACAGTCTTGCGCATGCAGAAGTCTTTTAGTTTTTGCAAAAGTATGAAAAAAACGATAAACCTGGAACGAATTGAAATAAAAATAAACTGGTTTTCTTTTGGATGGCGTTGTTCTGCTGATATGAGTTTCGTTTTAAATCTGCCTGCGGTTCATGATGTCGACCCAAGTGTTCATGATGGATTCTGTTTCAAAGCGTTTGAATAAATTCCGTTTGGTGGTTTTGATGGTATTTACCGACTTGCAAATCTGTTTGGCGATTTCCTCCACCGTGTAACCTCTGGCAGACAAAAGCAGGATTTCCTGTTCCGTTTCGTTCAGTCTTTTTATTTCCTTTTTGCCCCAATCGTGGCATAATAAATCGTATTCGTAATACGTACCGTTCGTGTGTAGCATGAGGACGTGTCCGGACTCTTTATGTGCCGAAGGCGATATGGCGCATAAGGCTATCCAAACTTGTCCATTGGAAGTGAACGCAAGAGGAGTGAGTTTGTGGTTTAAGAGTGTTTTTTTCTTGTTTCGGATAAGGTCTATGTCATAACATAGTGTGTAGTTTGTCCGTTCGTTGGTAGGGAATGTGTGGAACAAACCAAGGCCTTTTTCGTTGATTTCCGAAAGCATCTTTTGTTCTTCTGTTGGGACATGTTTTAAGTATATTTCATAGTTGAAACGTTTCTTTCCGTCTATTTCTTCTCCACAGAGCCTGACGATTTTATCGGATACGTATAGGAAATCCTTTTTAAGGAAATCGATGATATAGATATATTGGTTGGAACTTCTAACGAATGCCTTGGTAATCTCGATAAGCGGTTTTAAATTTTCGTATTCCTCCTGTGCATAACCTATGAAGTTGGTAGTTGTGAGGGATTGGTTAGTTTTCATTTTATACTTAGGTTAATTGTTTATGGTGTAAAGTTATAAAAAAACTCAATAAGTGTGACTTTTGACGATAAAAAATCACACTTTTGGGTGAAAATAGCCTTTAGAATTGCAGAAATATACTTTTATACTTGGAAAAAGTATGATTTGACATCTATATTTGAGCAAACTTAATCTTAAGGCCATGACAAAACAGGAATGGAAAACAAATCTTCGGGCGTTGGTCGTAGGTGGTGCAGGTTTCGTAGGCAGCCATCTTTGCCGGAGGCTTCTTCAATCAGGTTATGAGGAAGTCATTTGTGTGGATAATTTGCAAACCGGCAGGATAGCCAATGTGGCTGATTTGTTAGGCTCCCCTCATTTCAGTTTCTTTGAGCATGATATAGTAAACGAATGGCCTGTATCCGGGGCATTGCATGAGATTTACCATTTGGCCTGTCCGGCTTCTCCTGTGCAGTATCAAAAATCTCCGATACATACATTCAAGACTTCTGTCCTTGGCAGCATCCATCTTTTGGAACTTGCTAAAGAGAAAGGAGCAAGAATCTTGTTTACTTCCACCAGTGAAGTGTATGGCGATGCGCAAGTCTCGCCTCAAAATGAATCTTATTGGGGCAATGTGAATCCCTTCGGTGTCCGTAGCTGTTATGATGAGGGGAAGCGCGGTGCCGAGACCTTGTTCCACGACTATCATGAAGAATACGGTGTAGATACACGTATCATTCGCATATTCAATACATACGGGCCGCGGATGAGTGCGGAGGATGGCCGTGTGGTATCCAACTTCATTGTGCAGGCACTTCGCGGTGAGCCTTTGACTATCCATGGCGATGGCACCCAGACACGTTCGTTCCAGTATGTGAGTGATTTGATAGAAGCGATTGTCCGCACTATGCAGGACGGAGTACCGCATTGTCCCATCAATATAGGTAACCCTTACGAGATTTCGGTAAACGATTTGGCGGAACGGGTGTTACGCATGACCGGTTCCCGATCGTCTATTGTGTACAAACCTCTTCCCCAGGACGACCCATGTCGGCGGCGGCCAGATATTACATTGGCTGCATCCGTGCTGGGCGGGTGGAAGCCGGTGGTGGGTTTGGATGAAGGGCTGTCGCAGACTATAGCCTATTTCCGTCACCTTATAAATAAGGCGGTATGAAGCACGAATACGATTTTCTGGTAGTTGGTGCAGGCTTGTTCGGGGCTACATTTGCCTGTATGGCCAAGCAGCATGGCAAGAAATGTCTGGTCATCGACAAGCGTTCCCATTTGGGCGGTAATGTATATTGCGAAGATGCGGAAGGGATAACCGTACACAAATACGGCCCCCACATATTCCATACCCATGATGAAAAAGTGTGGAATTTTGTCAACCGGTTTGTATCTTTCAACCGGTTTACGTTAAATACCATAGCCAACTATAAAGGGAAGCTTTATAATTTACCATTCAACATGTACACCTTTTACCAAATGTGGGGTGTGACGCAACCCGAAGAGGCGCGGCGCATAATTGAATCGCAACGTAGGGAAGCGGTGATGGAAAATCCGGCTAATTTGGAAGAACAAGCTATATGTCTTGTGGGGCGTGATGTGTATGCGACCCTTATCAAGGGGTATACAGAGAAACAGTGGGGACGTGCGTGTACGGAATTGCCTGCATCGATTATCAAGCGTTTACCCGTGCGGTTTACGTTCGACAACAATTATTTTAACGACAGGTATCAAGGTATACCGGTGGGAGGGTACAATGTACTGATAAAAGGTTTGTTGGATGGCATCGAATGGCGTACAGGCTGCAATTACTTGGATGACAGGGCTTACTTTGACGGATTGGCGGATGAGATTGTTTACACGGGGCCGATAGACGAATATTTTGGATGGAGTTTGGGTTTTCTGGAATACCGTAGCCTGAGATTCGAACAAGAAATGTTACCTGTATCCAACTATCAGGGCAATGCCATTGTAAATTATACTGAGCGCACCGTGCCCTATACTCGTATCGTGGAACACAAGCATTTCGAGCCAGGTAACGGGGCGGTACTGTCTTTGCCTTATACCGTGGTCACTCGGGAATATCCGGCGGATTATACGCCCGGAAGTGAGGCGTATTACCCTGTGGACAACAAGCGGAATAGGGATTTGCATGCGGCTTATCAGGACATGGGGCGATGTAATGTGCCCCATACATGGTTTGCGGGGCGACTCGGTTCATATAAATATGTGGATATGGGGCAGGCCATATCGTCTGCTTTAAAATTTTCAAAGGCTTTATTATGAAAAAAGAGATGGATAAAATCGCGGATTATTTGTTGTTACGGAGCAGCTATATGCAAGAACTCGGATTGTTTCATGGCAAAATGGGCGTGGTGGTCGCATTGTATCTGTATGCTGATGCTTATGGAGACGAGGTGATGCGTGAGTACGCATGGGAGTTGTTTCAGCAAGTGTATGATGGGGTGCATACCGATATGCCGGTAGGTTTGGAACGCGGTTTGGCCGGTATCGGTTATGGCACGACACTGCTTTGTAAACGCGGTTTGGTGGAATGTAGCTTGAATGACATCTTGGAAGACATAGACCGCAAGATTATGGAACGCGACCCGCGCAGATTGACCGATATGTCGGTGCGTACAGGAGTGGGAGGATTGATGCTTTACCTCGACCTGCGCCAAAGCGTGGAGGCTGTGGCGACGTTCGACAGCCGGTATATGATGGAGTTGCAAGACACAGTGGCAAGGAACAATCTGCCTTGCCGGGCATTAGATGTCATGGACGTTTTGAACGAACCTACGTTTCCTGAAGCGGAATATATCGAAAGGCCATTAGGTATAGACGGGGGATGTGCTTATTATATATTAAAATCCATACTGGTATGATGCACATATTCATCTTCAATAATGCGAGCCGTGCGGCCAATTATGGCATAGGCACTTATGTACGTTTGTTGTCGGACGGGCTTTTGGGACGTTCCGGTGTGAAAGTATCTTTTGTGGACCTGTTTTCGGACGTGAAAGAGTATTCGATTGCGGACGATGAACGCGGATGCCGTCACTATCAGGTTCCGGCTTTGTTTTCGGGTATGGAGAATGAGCCTTATTGCCGCAATGTGTTTTATTTTTTAGCCAGGCATATCAAGGCGGAGGATGATGAACGATTGGTGTTCCATTTCAACTATTTCCAGCATAAGCCGCTTGCCTCTTTGCTGAAAGGGCAATACTTTGATTGCAGGATTGTTTTTACGGTGCACTATTTGGGGTGGTGTTTTGAGCTGAAAGGCAATAAGACCCGTTTCCGTGAACTGATAGCCGAAGAGTATCAGCCGAAAGATGACAAGGAAAGAGGCTTGTTGGCGAGCGTGGAAAACGAAAAAGAATTTCTGCATTTAGCTGACGAGGTCATTGTCTTGTCAAAAGATACACAACAGATTCTGGCTGAAGGCTATGGCGTTTCTTCGGATAAGATGCACTTGGTTTATAATGGTTTGGGGGATGGTTTATGTTTCGACAAAGATAAAAATGTAGGAAATGGCCGCATAATTCTGTTTGTCGGTCGTTTGGACGAGATTAAAGGGTTGAACTATTTGATTCATGCGTTCAGGCATATTGCAGACAAATATGCGGATATCCGTTTGGTGGTTGCCGGGGACGGGGATTTTCAACTTTATTTGTCGCAGTGCAGGGATTTGCAAGGTCGTGTCTCCTTTTTAGGGAAAGTGTCAAGCAGTGAGGTGGAGGACGTTTATCGGTCTGCATATATCGGCGTAATGCCTTCTTTTCATGAACAATGCAGCTATACGGCCATTGAGATGATGCGTCATAAAATACCTTTGATTGGTACGGATACAACTGGGTTGGCGGAGATGTTGGATGCCACACCGGAGTTGCGCGTATCCATTGATGAAGATAATATGATGGATGAGGAGTTTACGGAGCGTCTTGTGTCCTGTCTGAATTTGTTGTTGTCGGACGAGGATGCATATCAACGGGCGGCGGATGCCGTGGGCAAATTGTATGAAGCCCGTTATAAGGTGTCAGATATGGTGCATGCCACGTGCGGGGTGATGGAAAGTTCATGGGACAGGCCGGATTATACCGTGTCGCCCGATTATCTGAAACATATAGATTCCCGTATGATACAGTTGATAAACCAATGTCCCGACATAGATACGGATTTTTACGGGATGGGAGGAATCGGTGTATATTTATGGAAAAGGGTGTTGGATTTATGTGACAGGAAAGAAGGGGATTTCCAAGCTTCCCTGATACTGGAACATTTGATATACTATATGGATTGGGTACAGGATGTGGTTGGTTCGAGTCCTTTGCCTGTGGAATTGTGGGCCATGATACGAAGTATGGGACAACACGGTTTTTATAAGACGTGTGTGAACGCGTTGCTCGTGCGGCAACCCGGTTCGGATACGCTTTTTCAGATGCCGTCAGATAGAGTTATAATACAAAATGCCTTAAAGATATGCAACTGCAAGATTTAAAATCACAGCTTACTTTAGTCTTTCCGGTACGCATAGATTGTGAAGAAAGACGGGAAAACCTCCGTGTCGTATTGAGGCAGCTCGATGGTTTAGGATGTCGCATGCTTGTATTGGAGGCCGATGCGGTGCCAGCCCTTGGAGATGAAGCTTGGCCGGATGGGGTGGAGTACACTTTCGTGGAAGATGCTTCTACGGTTTTTCATCGCACGCGGTATATCAATGAATTGTTGCGCATGGCCGGTACGGAGGTTGTAGGAGTATGGGATACGGATGTGTTGGTCGGTTACGCTCAGATTGGTGAAGCGGTGCAACGGATTCTTGAAGGATGCACCATTGCTTATCCCTATAACGGACAGTTTGTGATGCTTTCGGAACAAATGTCGATCAATGTAAGGAAGAATCCGGATTTGGAATATTTGCGTTGCATGAGGATGAGTTCTTTTTTGGGTCGCAGGTTATGCGGTGGTGCTTATTTGGTGCATCGTCAGCATTATTTCCAATGTGGAGGAGAGAATGAGCGCTTTACCGGTTGGGGACCTGAGGATGCGGAACGGATGCACCGTGTAAGGATACTCGGACACAAGGTGGCATGGACTCAGAGTGGGCAACTCTATCACCTGTATCATCCCCGTGGTGCGAGTTCCAGTTACCAGTCGAAAGACGATGCAGACCGGTTGAGACGGGAACTGGTGAAAATCTGCAGTATGGATAAAGAAACTCTGATAAGTTATCTGTTGAAATGAAAAATATATTGGAATCTTTTCTCGACGCTTTAGAGGTGCGCTATACAAAGCGGTATGTGCGGCGTTTGTACGAAGAACATCCGCATAGAGGCAATATGTACGGGCTGAAGCAGATGTTGGCAGTGTATGGCGTCAGGGCTTTGGGTGTATATATGGAGGACAAGGATTTGCTGAATCTCAGCTATCCCTGTATTTTCCATACGGGAAATGATTTTGTTATCGGTTTGGAGAGCAATGGGAGCCGGATTGTATTCTGGCAACAGGGGAAGAAGAAGACATCCACGCATGAAGCTTTCAAGTCAGATTGGACAGGCAATGTGTTGGTGGTGGAGGATTTGGAAAAGGCCGGTGAGCCGGATTTCAAAAAGCATCGGTGGGAAGATTTGCAGTTCGTGGCTCGATGTTTTTGTCTGCCAACCCTATTGGTGTTTGCTACAGGGATGGGATGCGTAAATAATTGGGGTGAGTTGTCTTTTCTCCATTTGTTTTGCATGTCGTTGGATCTGGTAGGCTTGTGCCTTTGTTTCATGCTTATGCAGAAACAGTTATTGGGCGAAAGCAAATATGGTGATAAGGTATGCTCATTTTTCCATCATGCTGATTGCAACAGCATATTGGAGGGGGCGTATGCCAAGATTTTTGGGGTCAGTTGGAGTGAAATCGGATTCGGTTATTTTATGGCGAATATCCTGTTGCTTTCGCTTTATCCATCAGGTATTGACGTGTTGCGTGTGGTGAATGGGTTGGCCATGTGCTACGGGGTGTGGAGCATCTATTATCAATGGCGTGTGGCTAAGAACTGGTGTGTGCTTTGTGTGTCAGTGCAGGCTGTGGTGTGGTGCACGGGCATCATGGCGGCTTGCCATATTCGGGGCATTTCATTGTCCGTCGAGGCTTGCTTGTGGTCGGCCATGGTTCTGGTGGCTTGTGTGATGCTTGTGCATCAATATGTCTTTTCGTATCAATCGGACAAAGAGTGCATCCGTATGGTACAGCAATACAAGGGATTGAAAGCCAATAGTGTTGTGGCCAAAGCTTTGATAGAAAGCAGTACCTATTACAAGGTTTCGGAAGAGGATTCTTCTGTCGTCTTCGGAAATAAAGAGGCTCACTTGCATATCACGGTTCTCAGCAATCCACATTGCAATCCGTGTGCAAGGTTACATAAAAGGGTAGAGGACATGCTAAAGTGGTATGGCGACGACCTTTGTGTGCAGTACATCTTCACGGCTTTCAGTGAAAAGGCGGAAGACAGTTGCCGATACCTTATTTCGTGTTACGACAAAGACAATCCGGAAGCCACACTCAAGATATATGGCGAATGGTATGCCGGAGGAAAGAATAGATATGAATCCATTGTGAAGGAGCATGCGGACAGTATTCATACGGACGAAGTGGAGCAAGAGGTACAGAAGCATTTCCGGTGGTGCAAGGGACATGGATTTACGGCTACACCTACGGTATTGGTGAATGGTTATCTTTTGCCTCGCGAGTATGACATAGAGGATTTGGTGATGCTAACAAACTGTCAGATAGAATATCCAAGAAAAAATATTGTGCATGATATCAGTGGCCGAAGCACTACGCCATTGGGAGCAGAGTCGCTCTCTGCGGAAGAGTCAGTGTGATTGTTTAACTTTCCAAACAGAAACATGATGAAGAAGCTTAAAAGATTTGCTTTGAATGATGCCAGGATGTTGTCCCGTGAAGAGTTAGCCGCTATTGAGGGTGGTTTGACTATAGATGCAGTAGATAATTGCACTGTCAGTACAAGTGGCCGCCCCTGTGTGTTTTACTCCGATTATAATAGTAGTGACGGACATCAGACGATAGTAATAGGCAAATGTGCTGTTAAGTACGAACAATTTGGAAGTACAGTAATAGCTACTCCTTATTGTATGTAAGATAGGCTTTTGTATTCCATCGGTATCACGGATTTGATACCGATGGAATTAGGCTTTCTTATTGAGAAGAATAGATGAAATGGAGAGTAAAAACTATTAGATATGAAAGGTAATTTACTGGTATATATTTTATTGCTTTTTTGTTGTGTACACACTTCCGCACAGACCGTAGAAATAGTCGGTGAGGTGGAAGACGCTTTTCTGCAGGTCCCTCTCAGTGGAGTGAGGATTTCTATTCTCAATCCGGATAGTACGGTTGTGGTGGATTCCGCAAAGGTAGTGGACTTTATAGACCGTAATGGAAAACTTCTGCAGGTGATGTTCTCTGCCGCAGTTAAGGCTGAAAAAAAGGATTATTTGGTACGTGCTACGAAGACGGGGTATGGTGATGTCTGGCAATCTGTTTCCGTGCCGTCATCACAAATAAGTTCGGTTAAAATCCCTACTATTAAGATGCGCAAGGAGCGTAATATGGCCTTGAACGAGGTCGTTGTAAAAGCTACGAAGGTCAAGATGTATTATAAAGGAGATACGTTGGTATATGATGCCGACGCTTTTAAATTGCCCGATGGTTCGATGCTCGATGCCTTGATACGCCAGTTGCCGGGCGTGACGATGAATGACGGCGGCGAGATATTCGTGAACGGGCGACGGGTGGATGAATTGTTGCTCGGTTCGCGGACTTTCTTCCGTGGAAACAAGAAAGTGTTGATGGAAAACCTACCTTATTATACGGTGAAAAACCTAAAAGTATATGAAAAACAGACGGACAAGAGTGAGGCGTTGGGATACGATGTGGAACCGCGCAAATATGTGATGGACGTAAATTTGAAAAACGAATACAACCAAGGATATATTGCCAATGTGGAGGCTGCGGGCGGAACGGAAGACCGGTGGTTGGGGCGCGGCTTCCTTTTGGGGTTTACCGATCGCTGGCGGTATGCGTTGTTGGGCAATGTGAACAACGTGAATGAAAGCCGCCACATCGGAGAGCATGGCCATTGGTCTCCGGCCACCATGCCCCAGTCGCTTCTCACCACGCGCAGCGTAGCGACCGATTTGGATTACCAATCGAAAGATAAGAATGTGACGAACAATTTCAATGCCGGTTTCACATCGTCCAATACCGAATTGGAGATGCACCAACGCTATGAGCAATTCCTTGAAGGTAGCAAACCCATGTCGCTTACGGAGAACCGTAATGAATCTGACAACTGGCACTTGAAATTGGTCAACCGTTTGAATTTCAAAAAGCCGGCTTACTTTGATTTCACGTCCCATTTTGATTATGAGAAAAGGAATGCTTCAGGTGGATCGCACTTTAACCAATGGGATGACCGGTTGACAGCTTCTATGCGTACTGATGCATTAAGTGAAGGGCGGTCATGGGCTTTTTGTCAGGAAACGGGAGGATCTTTCAATGTGAATAAGGAAAAACGTTGGTATGGCAATTATTACCTTTTTTTCAGGCACAGCGATGATCAGTCGTGGCTTTCCAACCGTTACGATACGTGGCAGGCCACCACACAAGCCGATGATATCCGCCATAATGCCAGTGATGTGTCCCATAAATTGACGAACATGATGTTTAATACCTATTGGACTATTACCGATTTGTTTGGTAAAGTGGATCTTATTATTGGGGACGATTGGAATTATTCCGATAGCCGTATTCATGATTACCTTTATCACCCCGATACGCTCTTACTGGCTTCGCAGCTCGATATGTTGTCAGCTATTACCGACCCTTCCAATTCCTATGATAGCCATCATCGTAATTGGTGTAATACAGCCAGCATTATCTTTTCTCAAAATGGAACTTATAAATTAGGGCTTTATGATATTCAATACGACCGTTGGCGTGTGGCTCTCAATGTGCCGGTTTTTCATCAGTCGCTTGATTACAGGCGAGGAGGTATCGACACTTTGATGCATGGCACGTGGGTGTATTTTAGACCCGATGCATCTTTTCGGCACATGTCGGAAGACGGAAAGCACGATTTTCGTCTCAGTGCCGGTTATCAATGTGCTCCGGTGGATATACTGAACCAAATAGGTTACCGTGACGACAGTCAACCGCTTGTGATTAAGGAGGGAAATCCTGACTTGAAGGGGACGGCCACGACAAGTGCCAATGCCGACTATACCCGGAAATACGGGACGCACGTCAGCCTATGGCATGCTGGCGCGTCGTTCAACTACCGCCACCGTGACGTGGCGCAGTCAGCGAGTTACAATCCGGTGACGGGCGTGTACACTTACAAGCCTATGAATGTGAGCGGAGCTTATTCCGCTACGGCACGGTTCGACATTTCGGCCAACATCGGCGAGAAGCGTTATTGGACATGGCAGATGAATGCAGATGCGAATTATGACCATTCCGTAGACCACGCCATGTTGGCGGGGGAGACGGAAAGCCACGTGAATGCGGTGAACACCACTGTCCTGCACGATGGTACTTATATCCAATATAATAAGGACGCATTCAACATCCGGGCTTCCGGTGACATCCGTTGGCGGCATTCTGAAGGACGGATGCGCGATTTCGAGACACTCGATGCCTTGGATTTCAACTACGGACTTTCTGCCCGTTACACCCTACCACGTATCAAGACCACCTTGTCGGCCGATGCCACAATGTACAGCCGCCGGGGCTATGGCAGTGCGGAATTGAATACGGATGACTTTGTGCTGAATGCCTCGCTCAGCCAACCGTTCTGGAAAGGCAAGCTCATTGCAAGGATTGAAGCGTTCGACCTGTTGCATCAGGTTTCTTCCACACAATATAGTGTCAATGCGCAAGGGCGTACCGAAACATGGTTTCGTTCTCTGCCCCATTACGTGATGTTGCATTTGGTGTTTCACTGGAACAAGAATCCTAAAAAAGGAGGGTGTTCAGGTTCATGTCCCATTTTTTAGTGGATATTTTAGTGTCGTTTAAAAGTGCATCAAAAACGGGAACAGTAAATTGGAAACTCTGAAAAAATATGAATAGGTTGAAACGTTTTCCACACTTCAGACAGAATAATGTGTCGGATTGCGGGCCGACTTGTTTGCGTATGATTGCGCGGTACTACGGTGTAGACTATACAGCGGAGATGTTGCGTCGTCATTGCCATGTTTCACGTCGTGGAGTCAATATGTTGGGCATAAGCGAAGGAGCGGAACATATCGGTTTGGATACGGTGGGGATGAAAATGACATTTAGCCAATTAGCGGAGGAGGGTGTATTTCCCTGTATCCTGTATTGGAACCAGAGTCATTTCGTGGTTTGTTACGGTATAGAAAGAGATAAGGCGGGAAGTTATAAAATCCATATTTCAGACCCTGCCTCGCAACGCCTTACCTATACCCGAGAAGAATTTGAGCGATGTTGGATTGGAAGACGTGCCGAAGATAAAGGGTGCGGTGTGGCTTTGATGTTGGAACCGGGGGAGAATTGGGGAAAGGTGGAAGATGAATATCGGAAGAACAGCAGAAGCATTCTTTCGTTTACCCGTTATTTCGTGCCTTATCGTTGCATGATAGGTCAGTTGCTGTTGGCCATGCTTGTCGGGAGCTTGATACAGATGGTGTTGCCTTTCCTTTCGCAAGCGATGGTAGACCAAGGTATCAACGGGCGAAATTTGGATATCATCACCCTGATACTTTTGGCTCAGTTGGGTTTCTTTGTGGCCACCCTGAGCATCGACTACATCCGTTCGTGGATTATGCTGCACATGAATTCGCGTATCGACATTGTGCTGATTTCCGATTTCCTGATCAAACTTACGGCCATGCCCTTGCAGTTTTTTGATTCGCGCATGACGGGCGACATCTTGCAACGTATTGGAGATCATGGACGGATAAAGAATTTTCTGTTGGGTAACAGCATGCGTATCGTGTTTTCGATAGTGAATTTCATTGTATATTTGGGTATATTGGCTTATTACAATGTGATGATACTGACCATCTTTCTTATAGGTAATGTCTTATATGTGGCATGGATTTCGTTTTTTATGCGTTATCGGAGGGAACTTGATATCAAGCGGTTCAACCAGTCCGCTTTGGAACAGAGCAAGATGATACAGTTGGTACAGGGCATGCAGGACATCAAGCTCAATAATAGCGAACGCCAGAAGCGTTGGGAGTGGGAGCGGATACAGGTCAAGCTCTTTCAGATTGGCCTGAAAGGGCTTCGCATCGGGCAGGTACAGCAGTCCGGTTCGGTGTTTTTCACGCAAACCACGCATATACTTATTTATTATATCGCAGCGAAAGCCGTGGTGGACGGTTCGATGACCCTGGGTATGATGATGTCCCTGACCTACATTATCGGGCAGGTGTCGGCTCCGATTGGGGAGTTCATCGGTTTTGCACAGTCGTTCCAAGATGCGAAAATCAGTTTGGAACGGTTGAATGAGATACATTCGCAGGATGACGAAGAGGCGGATATTGATAAAAAACTGGCCACGCTTCCTCAAAAAAGGGACATTTGCATTGAGCGCCTTTCGTTCAGTTACACCGGTTCGGAGCGGGATTGGGCATTGAAGGACGTTTCGCTCCATATTCCGGAGCGTCAGGTGACGGCCATCGTGGGCGAAAGCGGATGCGGAAAAACCACGCTGATCAAACTGCTTCAGGGTTTCTATGAACCGACCCGTGGCAGTATCAAGGTGGGAGGAGTCAATCTCTCGGACATCAACCCTCATACTTGGCGTGCGGCTACAGGTTCGGTGATGCAGGACAGTTTTATCTTTTCCGATACCATAGAGGGGAATATTGCTATCAATACAGACGAGGCGGATAAAGAACGTATGAAAAGTGCCGCCCGTATGGCGCGGATTGATGATTTTGTGGAGTCTCTTCCTTTGGGCTATGACACCGTCATCGGCATGGAGGGCAAAGGGGTGAGCCAAGGACAGCGGCAACGCATCTTGATAGCTCGTGCCATCTACAAGAATCCGGAGTATATTTTCCTCGACGAGGCGACCAATTCGCTCGATGCCACCAATGAAGCCCATATCATGGACAATCTGCATTGTTTCTACAAAGGACGTACGGTGGTAGTCAGTGCGCATCGCCTGAGTACCGTAAAGGATGCCGACCAAATCATCGTGATGGACAAGGGAAAGATTGTGGAGCGCGGCAACCATCAAAGCTTGTTGGAAAAACGGGGCAGGTATTATGAATTAGTGAAAAATCAAATGAGTGTCATGGCATGAAACAGCAGAAACAACATTGTCCGGAAGTAGAGCGGCTCATGGGGGGACGCTTGCCGTTTGTTACACGGTACGGCATAACCATCGTGGTCATTGTAATGGCATTGGTGTGTGCCGGATTGCTGTGGTCGGGAGGGCCGTCGCAGCAACTGATGAGGGATATTATGAAACATACAGTCCAACAAATTAAAAACAAAATATAATGAACCATTCCAATTGTGTGATTTCCGCAGTAGGACGAAACAGCCTGCACCGTATGTGGCTGAAGGGGGAGTGCAATTTCGACTTGCACTTGGTGGTCTACGATGATTCCATGGAAGAGTTTCGTGGAGACACGGAGTATATTTGCCACATCAAAGGATATAAGTTGAAAGTCATCTACCGGTATCTTGAAATGTATCCGGAGTTGAAAGAACGGTATGATTATTTCTTCTTTCCGGATGATGACATCCAAATGGATACCGCGGCCATCAATGCCCTGTTCGAGGCCATGCGGCGTTACCGCTTGCAGATTGCACAGCCTGTACTGAGTATGTCTTATTATACATGGAGGCATACGTTGCAAGACAGGTATTGCAAGTTGCGGTACATCAATTTCGTGGAAATGATGGTGTCGTGTTTCTCACGTGAGGCATTAAACAAAGTGTTGTTCACTTTTAATGAGAACGAGACGGGATGGGGGACGGAAACCCATTGGCCGGTGTTGATTGATGCTTCGCAAAGGGACATGGCCGTCATTGACGAAGTAAGCGTGGTGCATACGCGTCCCATCCAATCGGGACAGGCCATCCATAACAGGGAACTGGCTGCCTACTTACGAAAATATAACCTGTCTACCAAGGTGCTTCACTATGATTGCCTGCCTTCTGAAAGTGTGTATTGCTGTGACAGGAATACTTTCAGAGAACTTTGTAAGACGTTGGGGTATTGGATCGGGACAGAACGTATATCGGCTTTCTCGGCAGGCGAGGACGGGTATTTCGGATATGTGCACTTCCTGTTCCTGTTGGCCCGTATGACACAGATGCGGAACTATGCGGATGCGGGGTATGATTTGTTGTGCAAGGCGCAAGACAGTCTGGGGACGGTGATGCACGACATGACTTTCCGGAGCGGCATAAGCGGATGTTGTTGGCTGATAGAATATCTGTCAAAAGAAGGGCTTATAGAGGAGAATCCCGAAGATTTGCTTGAAACGGTGGATGCGTATATCAGGCAAAATATCGGGGAAACGATGTCGGTGGAGGATTTGGCCGGAATAGGGCGTTATTACTTGGCCAAGATGCAGAACCGTCCTACGAAAGAACATCGTGATGACTGCGAGAGGATTGCCGTTTTGGCACACCCTTTTTTCGGACACAACTTTTGTGATTAGGAAAAATAGTTGATTGA
>OGII01000557.1_pt1 | contig 34550 bp, 52 predicted proteins | sample 1571701 | NCBI WGS metagenome assembly OGII01 (sample SAMEA2581950, study PRJEB24529) | metagenome | biome: Human gut stool | place: China | collected 2011
GATATTGAATATAAATCAATGAAGGATTTTCATATTCTTCATATCTCGTATATCCAATAAATCCCTCTGTAGCAATATAAGGTGCTTACCAATGCAAAAACTTATCAATCTCATCGTCATAATCTTTCAAATTTGCACGTATATTAACTTTGTAACATTTTAAAATATATATATTATACATGTTTGTCACCTTTATACGGTCGAGTTGATATTATTTATAGTATCTAAAATCACAGTTTTGTCCTAAAATTAGTAGACCTTTTCGTGATTTCTGCACCTCTTCTGCCTTTTCTAGTTTCATCCACCCTAGCGGGCATTTTTAATTCTACAGAACGAAATTGAATTCTGACATTATATACACATTAATATATTTCATCAGCTTCTTCATTGGTTAGAAATGCCCGAACCATTTTCATGTTGAATAAAATTGGTAACACTCTACTCATCTTCTGTTCTCTCCTTGTAACAACAATACACAATCGGATTATCAGCATCACATTCACAGTTGTTCCAGTCGATATCTTCCAATGCTCTGTCTTTCGCAATTTGAATAGCTTCTGCTTCTGTGTCTGCCTCTATATCTTCATAGTCAATCGTAAGTTGTAATCCTACACTTGCATTCCATTTAGGCATCCGCTTCACCTACTTTCTCAAAATAGAACTTAATCGGTTCATTCTCTGTCATTCCTACACCTCCAACAGCTCCGGATTATCAATCTCGTTTCCAATAACAACAATATAATCTGGATTAATATCTCCCAATGGAACACTTACATCAGTCTCTAACGATGTAACTTCCCATCTCAATGAATCATCTGACCATTTGATAACGTAATCTTCATCTTCGCACCGGAAGATATCTTTCTCATAGATTCCCTCATATCCGGTGCACTGGCAGACGGTTTTAGGTATAACCTCTACAATCTTATTTCCATGACTATTTTTCCCGCTATCAACGTCATAAAACTTTTCCAGCTCATTTACGATAATTACCGTCTTTTCTCCAAGGACTGCATAAAATCCAGTTACCCACTGTTTTCTAGTCCCTATTGGTCTTGCTTTACATAAATATCTATCTTCCATCCTTTTCCTCCATTTCTGCCACCTTGCACGGCAACTGCAGAAGTAATCCCTGCTCCTCGGCTTGCTCTCTATTTGCAAGTCTTTCCGCAATCTCTTCCAGGGCTTTGTATCTTCCATCTTTCGCAAGCTGGGTAATGGTAATTCCCTCATCATCCGGTAAATCTGCTGGATGAAATAAAACTTCTCCATTCTCTGCCACATATGTTAATCTCTCCATGCTATCCCTCACTTTCTGCCCGAAGCCATTGTTCCACCTCTGTAACAGAACACATTGCTACGCCGCCCTTAATGGTCTTTACACTACCCTGCTCATATGTTTCGATTGAGCAAAGGAAATCTAAAAGTTCCTCATCCGTCATGCTCCGAATCCAGTCTGCATTGGTTCTAGTATCTCTGACAAGCTCAAAACATTCGTCTCTCCAAGCTAAGACATTTTCTAGCTTATAGGAACTGTAGCCAACATGATAATAGTCCTCTCCGATTTCCTTGTACTTGATTTCGTAATATGGCTTTTTTCCTATCATTGTTACGATAATATCTAAGCAGGAAACTTTAATGCGTTCCGTTTTGCTATCCCGTGCCGCAGTTCTTATACACTCAATCATGACTTTCCTCGCTTTCTGCAAGTTTTGCATATTTCCAATCACATACATATGCCGGATCTTCAGCACTCCATGATGTAGTGCCCTGTTTCCATGCATACACTAATCCGTTGTTGTATTTTGCAAAATATCTCCGATCCCATCCACAGGATTCTCTATGTCTCACAAGAATCGGTGTATCAACTGGAACTCTACTCCAATCAACCTGTGGTTCAATCGGTTCGACATATTCGCTGTTCGCCCATTTTCTCGTCTTTATTTCACAATCTCTTATTGTGCCGCCATTAAAATTACACTCGTTGCACTGTGTTTTTCTGCAATTTTCCAGCTTTCCATTAACGACGGCAATGTTCCCCCCATTGCACGCGATTTCAATAATCTCTTCCGCATATTTTTCTCTATTCAGCATCTTTCTTCTCCTTCCCGTACCGTAACTGATACGGCACTTCTCTGAATCTTTTCAACGCATCCTGGTCCGGGTGCTTTGTCGGAATTGACAAGTTATTATTCATTTTTCCGATAATTGTGCGGCGTTTCTTACCTTCTTTCCACATTTATACCTCCCCGCTCCTTTCATCACGGCCACGATCTCCCGATATTCTCTTTCCCTCTTGGAAATTTCTCGATCAAGTACATCCAACCGTCTAAACAGTGCCGCCGTGTACTCTTCGTCCGTCAGCTCCGTTGTTCTTTTCTTACCTTTTGCTGCAAGTGGCAATCGCACCTGTTCACCGTTATGCATCAGGATCTTAATGATCTCCAATCGCGGCGCACAATTTAAATCTGCTAAAATCTGCAACTGGCTTGCTCTGTCCTTTGCGCTGCGGTACTGCCTGCAAATTTCTCCCTCCGTCATATTCACTTCAACCACCTCCCGGTTGTGAATTTAGCACCTGTTTTTCTAATTCGTCATAGTCATACTGACGATGATTAATATTACTAAAAGCATTGCTTTTGCCCTTATGCTCTGTTGCTTTGCCAGGCACATAGTTCTCATCCAGATAATCTACATAGCCACTGTTAAAAAATGTGCTCCCGTACTGTGCTTTCCGCCAGTCGGCGTCCTTCTGCAATTCAAGACTGTAGCGGTCAATCGCTTTAACAAGCCTATCTTCCCCGATTGCAAGTAGCCGTTTCTTTTGGGTATCCGATACCTGTCCTTTGCCTTTTTTGTTCGGATATGCTTTCCACAGACGTTCGAACAACGCTTTGGCATCCGCCAAAGTATTTTTATTATTATCATTAACATTTACAGTAACATTAACATTATCAGTAACAGGGTTATTTTGCTTTTCAGAAAAACCATTTGCTTTTTTTGCTTTCTCTTGTTTTTGTGAAATATCTTTTGTTTTTGGTCTGCCGCCAAGTTTTCCGGCTTCCCGACGTTTCTCAATCTTCTCTAAATATGCGGCAGTGTCACGATCTATCCTTGATTTGATAAAGCTGAATGCCATATTGGTCATGCCGTCCATTTCCGGCAGTTCATCCCCTGACGCGTAACACAATACTGCCGTCAGGAGTGCTCCGCGCTGTTCCATCGTAAGCAGTTTTATATGTTCCAGATATTCTGCATACAGGACAAAGCTGCTCTTTTCATCCGTCAAGACATCACCCCGTTTCCAAGTCCTTAAGAAGCTCTCTCAGTGACATTTTTGCCTGCGCCTGTGTAAGTTCCGTAATGGTCACTTCAATCCTCGGATTGTCCTTATCCACGTTCGTATCAAAGTAAAAATGTGGTATATATTTCTGACCATCATCTTTGATCACCCATGCTTTTTTCAAGCTGTCCTGTACGAACTTGGCAGCGCAGGATAAAATATTATCATTATCCCTGCGGCAGTCTTTTTCATAAAACTGATAGTAGATCAGAACCGGATCCGTGATATGTACACCGGGAAGTTGCTGCCTTATATACCAGATGATAGATTCCTCACTTTTCTTTTTCATCCGTCCGCCTTTGCGTGGATTCGTCCGGTTTGCGGCTGTATAGTCATTTAAACCATCCAACCGTCCCGGAATCGTAAATTTATACTCCATCAGCACCACCCATTCCCACATTACAGCTTCTTATTTCAAGAATTGTATTATTACTTGGATTCCATCCTTCGACATATTCAACAGCTTCCTGGTATCTCTTGGTTGGAATATTGTTTCTGGAATTGACTCTGAAATAATCCTGAATATCATGATTACACTCAGAAAACACCTTTTTGCTCATTTCCTTATATGCCAGTACTTTTTTACCACCAAGAACCTCAATCACTCTTTTATTTACAGTTTTCTTTAATTCCTGCTGCTGTTCATAATCAATGGTCATAGTATTTTCAAGATGTGTAATTCTCTCTTCATGTCCATCAATCATTCCAAGCTGCACACGCATCATTTCCTGTGGCGTCATCGGTTTTTGATAGGTGCCGGTTCTTCTGATCTGTGGCAGCACTTCCGATGTCACCCAACGTTTGAAACGCTTTGCTCCTGGCATTTTACTGGAAAGAATCAAACTGTAAAGTCCCGATTCATTAATGCAAATAACTTCCCGGTTTTGACCTGACAGAACGATTCGTTCGGTCAGCTTATCCTCTTCGTCAACATGATCTCTGATGGCTTTTTGTGTATTTGTATATTGCAAAATTTCCGCAATATCTTTCGCAACAAACCACGGTTCTCCGTCTACCGTTACTGTCCGGATTTCTCCAAATTCTCTATTCTTAAAAATCTCTAACTGATTCAATATCTTCTCCTTCCCCTCCGGCACCCATCGGCGCCGGAGATCATGGCTCTCAATAATACTGTGATATATTATTCTGCATGAATGGTTTCTTTTGCCTTGCGGCAGGTGTTTCAACCTACAACCACGACTTACCGAAAACTTCTCTGAATTTTTCTCTGGTACCGTAGTGTTCTTCAAAATACGTCTGTGCCATCTGCTTAAGTTTTAAATCCATATCTGCCGCATCTTTTCCGGCATGTACACCATTCGGATGAAGATCAGGTGCGAGTGGAATCACAAAGCCGTATTTTTCACTGTTCTTCCTGTTCGGATTGCCGCCGAATATATGATGTCTCTCTACTGGTGCAGATCCTGTAAAGTAGCAATGATCCATATCATCCGTGAATACACTCCATAATCGTTTCATACGCCCCACCGCTCTTTCATCTCTGCAATTTCAGCAGGTGTATCCGTTTCAATTCCGAGTTCTTTTGCATCTGCCACCGTTCCATCAATCAAAACAGACATTTCTTTCGTGTCATATGTATGGCTACCACGATAAATTTTATAAAATGTAGCTTTTTCTTCATATTTAACAGGAATTGCATGTATACTTTCCTGTTCCCACATAAAATCTTCCGGAGCATTCGTTTTATAAACCATGATGCTGCCATCCGGTAATAACTGTGGCTGCCCGTATTTGCAGATCAACACATTTTTAGCTTTTGCCTTGGATATAGTCAGCGCATCAGCGATCTTTCCGGCAAGAGCATGAAAATAAGCATTTGCATCCAGTGAACGTCGCTGTGTATATCTGACAGCTTTTATTTTTAACTTCTCATATCCTTTAAGCCTGTCATATTCTGCTTTCACGACTTCATTTTCATTAACCTCGAACGTTATTCGGAACCTGTTGCTATCAAGATCAAGGGATGCGCCAACCGCTTTTCCTGTCAATTCCATTAAGCATCAGCCTCTTTCTTTTTCTTATACCAGGTCTCTACCTGTTTTATAATCAGATCTGCTATTTGTTCTGAAATTCCACTTGTTGTCTGAAAATGATATGTTTCTTTTAACTTTTTCCAAATATCTGATTCCTTGGCGTTCTCACACACACCGGCATACGCAGAAACGAAATCATTCATCTTATGTAACTGCTCCACCGTGGCAGGCTTAAATTCCGCTATCGGTTCTACTGGATCCTGGGTTTCTTCATCCGGGTCTTTCATCTCCTCAGTCGGAATACAGAACACCTGAAAACATGCATACTTAAAAGCAATCGCCATGGCTTTATTTGTAGCCTTATCTCCGGAATCCATTCCCTCGCCGACAGTTACTGCTTCAATGCATGAACCATCTTCAGCAAAAAATGTATACTTGATTCGGCAGATAGAATAAATTAAAACTGATCCTTTATTTGTGGTTCGTTCCTGCCTCTGCTGTTCCAATACCTCCGGTACAATAAACACATGATTCTTTATCAGTGCCGGATTGATTGCATTCATAACCGCATCAATACCGCGATATTTAAACCCCTGCTGCTTATTTACTGCATCCTTACCAACCGCTCCGATTTCTTCCATGCATCGGGAAATTGCTTCGTAAATGTTCATTTTCTTTACTATCTCTGCCATGTCACCCTCCTAAAACAATTTATTTATAAGATTCATCGCATAGGTTGTATCAACCTTTTCCTCACCTGTTTCTTTCATATGCATCTGAATCGCTTCAACCATCATTTTGAAATATGTTGTGTCAACACCCGTCAATTGATCTTCAAGTACCTTTACATCACTCAGGTCTAATTCATTCAACTGAAAACACATCTTTACATACTGACCTGCATTGATATGATAGCCACGCTCAATATATTTCCGAGTCCGAACAATCGAGCATAGTGGATATTTTGATCCGATATAGTACAGTTCCTTATTAATAATGCATTCAAGCGCTTTTTCCGGAAGAAATAACTCATTATCCCAAGAACTCCATGCACAGGTACAGTGTACAAAATCATAGTTTTTATGAATTTCATCTACCTCACCATAGAATCGAATTACGATCTGTACCTTATCCGTCAGAGTGATTGCGTTGCTGGTAATAAACCGAGGTCTGTATTTTTCCTTCTCTGTCTCCTGTTCTAACGATTCGTCGATTTCTTCTTCTGTAGATGCAAAATTATAAGAAATATCACTTACATTCTCTTCATCTTCATCTGCAATGCCTTTAGATGAAACAAAACAGTCAATCTTCCCAGTTTTATCATCACATCTTACTGAAACCGGCTTATCTGGATGCATTTCATTCCATTTTTCAACATAGTATGTTGCTACGGTCAAGCATGCTTCTTTTGTTCTGAAATAAATATCATAGTCATGCAGTTCTTCACCTGTTAAAAGTGAAACAATCGCACCGCCAGTCACAATCACATTATCTTTCAAAATATTTCTGATGTTCTCATCGTCAATATTCGAAATCCAGTCACGCAACTTATTATTCAAGTGTTTCTTAATGCTTTTACTATTCATTCTTATATCCTCCGGAATTTAATGTCATACTCACGCATAGCGGATTCCAACTGCACAATCTGAAATGGATCAGCAATAATCTCATATGTAATCGCATCAGTTGCAGGCTTCGGCTCTACAAATTTATCTTCTTTCACAGCAACCGATTCTTCCTGTACCGCTTCATCTGCTTTCCGTTCAACCTCTGCTCTTCCTCCGCCTGTCTCCGCAGAATCTCTTCTTTCTGCTTCTGATACTGGTTCATGATTCCTATAGCATCCGACAATTCCAATGTAGCCTTATACTTTGCTAATCCCTTATCTTCAAACTCTGATTCCATTGTCCGGATAGTGGCAAGATCCTTCTCTACATGTTCCACATGCGCTGCAATAGCTTCTGCGATAGCTTTCTGCGTGGTTGTGGTATTCTCCCATCTGCTGTCATAAATACGGTCCAGTGGCAGATACTCCATCACGGCATCATGCTCCGTAATGATTCCGGTATAGATTTTATGAATCAATGATTTCTTAGTTTCTACACGTTTGCGCTCAAATTCCTCGATCTGCCCGCTGATAAAATTAATCGGTTCATCAATCAACTTGTCCAGTTCCTTAACCTGTGCTTCAAAATTTGTATACGGCACCATAAAAGTTTTCTTGATCTCAATTCTTCTATCGTTCATCACCTTTTTCAGCTTACGCAGGCTTGCCACTGTCTTTTTTGCTTCCGGCTGAGATTCGGCAGTAAACACCATTCCTTTATACTCCTCTAATCCTGCCGCAAGGACTGCCTTAATCTCCTCAAAATTTGTCTCAATACTTCCATTTTTCTGCTCTACTAATAAGTTAATTTCCTGCATTCTCTATCTCCTCTTCTTCTCTGATAATTTCCTCGCGCTCATACATGGCAGCTATCCTTTTATTATGACGGTGTATGCGTGTTTGTTCTGCTTCGTACTCATCCCAGTCTGGTTCATCCGGTACAATCTCATACATGACTCTTTACCGCATCTTCACCGAAATACTTTTTCATTTCCAAGTCACTGGCATATGCACATATTTCCGTTTTTTTGTAAAAGAAACTCAAGCGAGTACCTATATATGCTTCTGGTTCTTTTCCAACAGAAACCTGTCTCTCAAAATATTCTGCATATTCCATAAATTCTTTGGTGGAATAGATTAAAATTGAACTTTCTTCCAAGGCTGAACAATATGCATTCAGTTTATACTGCTGCTGTAGAAGATCTTTTCTTGCCGCGATAAGTTTTTCTAAAGCTACCGCTTTCATCTCAATACTTGCATCCACTTATAAATTCCTCCATTTCCATCTGCGCCCAATCCGTTGCCCGGACCATCCGCTCCATCTGATCTTCACGCTGCTGCCGTTTTGTCTCCCCTGTTATACAATCATCACAGATACCGTTCTGACCTTCCCCAGGATCCATGGAACACCCACAGCGTCTACATTGTTTCTCATACATTGACACAACCTCAATTCCAGTGTTACAATAAACGCAGAAATACTAGGTATTTCCACGATTGAAATAGCACCTGTTCTCGCCAAAGAATTTTCAGGGTGCTATTTTTTTGTCCTCGATCAGCTCCATATCTCCGTCCAGCTTGTCCGCCTGCCGAAAATAAAGCAACTCGATCTGCATCTCTCTCCTATGCTCCGACAGGACTCTCAACCCGTACCCTGCACCGGCGATAAATCCACCAAGGATGCAGACCAGCGCGGCATAGTACATATACGCTCCGTCACTGTCTAAGCAGCACATGGCAATCATTGATATCGTGCCGCCGGTTGCCATGATGATTTTAGATAAACGTTTCACACACTACCACCTCCCTTCATAATTTCATCAAAGTAAGAATTTCAGAATCAGACACCTTCAACTCTTTAAATAAAATCAACATATCTGAATAACTGAACAATCCCTTTTTTAAGCGATTGCAAAATGATGGCTGAGTAATTCCGATCATCTTTGCTAAATCTGCCTGAGTCAAACCCTGTTCATACATCTTCCCAACAATCCACTTGCTGAAATCGCTGACTTTGTATTCCTTTTTCTTAATGGTTACTCTAGGCATCCAACCACCTCCCTACTTTACCGGAATACCGATCGCACTCTCCATCAGATCAATGTGCTCTGCGGTTATGTGCACTTCGGTATGTGGATCATGATTCTTTTTCAGCCAGTCTACTACCGGCTGACACAGTTCTTTTAACTCTTCTGCTTCGCTCATATTTCTCCTTTCTCGTTACATTTCTTTATTTCTCCATCTGTGGTACAATCTCCTCACAGGACGTTGCCGCGTCCGAGTATCAATCCCAAAGGAGATTTATTACTATGGATGACTTAATAATTCAGTACGCAATGAAAACTTCCGACAATTTAATCAAGAACAATTTACAGCCAATCCTCGAAATGCTAGCTGGTGGTTTAGATCGTCAAATTACCGAAGATGAAGCATTGCTTTTGACAAATGCCATTAAGGTGTCTGTTTATCTTGGAATAGCTCAGACGATGACAACTCTATGCTCTTCTGGCATTCTGGAATATTCCGAAGATGCTCTAAGACGATATCTGCTAACTCCTCAGTAGACTTCAAATCGTTTTTTATTTCTGCTTCGTTTACCGGAAACTCGGCTCTTGCAGATATCAACGCTGCGAGAGCCTTTGTCTTATCTGAAACTTCTCCCTCTCGCTCTTTACCAGATGAAATAATTCCACTGATATGAATTGCAAGTTTTTTAATAAGTTCATCTACTTCTTCCACTCTTCTCATCTCCCTTCTGTTCTTTTGAAAGTTCTTCGATTCTCTTCATAAACCCCTGTCTTTCTTCATCGCTTGCATTGCCCTCCAGCGGAACACAATCTGTTGTAACAAGAAGCCTTACGTCGCTTAGTTTATCCTTATTATCATGAACAAACTCCACTTTTACAACGTGATCGCCATACACTTTGCCATCTACCATGACGCAAGTTGTGCCACCATTTGAAGCAATTATGATATTCTGATTTTTCATCGTTTTCTCCCTTCTATATTGATTTTAGGCGCAGAAACGGAAATTGCTTCTTTTGTATGAGTGATTTCCGTTTTTTCTGTTTTGATGTGCACTTCATCTTTATTTACTGCAATTGTTTTTTTCATCTAATCGTTCTCCCTTCTATTGTTTTATTGAACTGGTGTTGCAGTAACATTTAGTTCACATTGATTTGCTTTTATCCCATATGTTATAATCTTGGAAAAAGAGGTAGGTATATAACATATGGATTCAAACCAATACCGTTTTCTTAAACAAATAAGCTTATCTGGTTCATATACGGATGATTACGATAACCGTACCGAACTTTTTATATCTTCAGTCCGTGAAAAATATTTAAGCAATGAATTTTCTGATGATTCAAATGTATATATGTTAACTTCCAAGGGACGATCTGCAATACAGGAATATCAGGAAAAACATTTTCAATTAAATTTCACAACCATTACTGCAATTATCGCTCTAATACTTTCTGCAATCAGTTTGATACTGCATTAGGCGCATTAATTAAACTACGAAATCAATCTCAATATAAGAACAACTATTGCAACCACTAATGAAATAATTGAGATTAACGTCACTCTATTTAATGCTCTACTATAATCATCTTTCCCGTTGTTGAACGGAAATGGTTTTCTCATATCTTTCTTCTCACTCTCCTTTCCTATTTACTGTCCGTTTTATTGGGCTGGTGTTGTTTCCTACAAATTTCATTTTGAATACTTGAATTTTTCTTTTGCCTATGTTAATATTTTTTTACCCAAATTGGGCAAGAAAGGTGGATTAAATAATGCCTACATACACTACCTTTGGAAAAACTATTACCTGCCCTTGCTTTAACGAAGCAGTGACTTTAACCGGAAAATACATGCTTACTCGTAATCAGTTAAATCCCTATGAAGCTAAATTCAGTTACGCAACATGCCCTATCATTGAAAACAGCCATCTTCCTGTTTATGAGCAAAGCGAAGAAAATAAATATATTCGATGCACCTACCCAGGTGGGCATTGTGATTTTTCATCTGCTTTTCCAGATACAATTTCACTTAATGACATATGGTAGTTCTTCTCTCTACGCAAAACTCAAAGCCGTAAGCCTTTTCTAAAAATTTATCCATTTTCTCTAGGCAATCTGCTATCTCCAGAACACTAGGTATTTCACCCGCCCTAATTCCATGAATTATGGAGACTGTGGATAAATGTGCCTGTTCAATGTACTTTTCCAAATCACCTATATTAACTACTCTCTCTGTAACATAAGTTGCTGGCTTTACATTCTCGGGTAATTTTGCTCCACAGTTAGAACAGAAATTATCTTTTTCTTTTATCCCAGTATTTTTCCCGCAGACTAAGCACTGCTTTGCCATTTTAACCATCTCCCTTCTATTTATTTTTTGTCCGGCATACGGGGTTTAAACTGCTCCAGCGGTACACCAATCGCATCACATATCCGCATATACTCATTTGCTTCAATTTTTCTGTTATCATTCAGCATCATATTGAGGATTGGTGCAGGAATTCCTGTTTTCTCCGATACATAGGATTGCTTGATTCCGTTCTCAATTAGGTATTCTTTGATATCACTACCCTTCAATCTGTTTTCCTCCTTTCCAAATCAGATTTTCTGATTTCCTTTACTATAATTCAGTATTTCTGTTTTGTCAATATGTTTTTTCAGAAAATCTGATTTTTTTATTGTCTTTTCAAAATCTCTGTGCTACTATTATCATATAAATAAGGAGGTGCCTTATGAGTGATGACACAATAAAGAAAAACATCTCAAAAAACATTGCGAAATATAGAGAAGCGGCTAATATTAGTCAAAAAGAATTAGCCAAAAGGCTGGGCGTTGTTCCGTCCAGAATTTCCAACTGGGAAACAGGAGCGAATTGTCCCACAATAGATATTCTTTTTGAAGTGTGTGAAATTTTAAATGTATCTATCAATGATATATATGGCGTATATCCAGATTCAAAGTTTGTCTTAAAATACGGAGAACAAGATTTATTAAAAAAATACCGTGGTCTCGATGACCACGGCAAAGAAATGGTAGATTTCACACTGGAAAAAGAATATGAGCGCTCTATTGCAGAAAAGAAGAAGTCCGACAATATTGTCCCTATGGCGGTTAAAGAATCTTCTGATTATGAGCTTAATGCCGCGCACGCCGACGATTACATGGGTGCACCGGATGAATTAAAAACAGCAGAAGAAAAAATGCTTGATGAAGATTTCTAGTCCGTTTTATCGGACACTTAATATGTTATACTGTTGCGGGAGGTGAATCACATGACATATGAAGAACTTCTTATAGAAGCAGATGCAAACAATCTCACTGTAAAGGAAAAGCCGCTTCCAATCAGTAAGGGGCGAATTAAGGGCAATCGAATTGCTATACGAAAAGACATGACTGAAACAGAAAAAGCCTGTGTACTAGCAGAAGAGCTCGGACATTATTATACTGCCGTTGGTAACATCCTTGACCAATCTTCCATAGAAAACCGAAAGCAGGAAATGCAAGGTAGGATCCTTGCTTATAATAAACAGGTTGGTCTTCGCGGCATCATCGATGCATATTTGCACAACTGCAAAAACCTGTTTGAAACAGCAGAATATCTTGGAGTTACCGAAGAGTTTTTAAACGACAGCCTAACATACTACACAAATAAATACGGTGTATGCACACAGGTTGACAATTATGTTATATTTTTTCAACCGAATATAGGAGTTATGGAATTAATCTAAAGAAAAGAGGAACATATTATGAAATGTCCAAATTGTGGAGCTGAAGGGAATGGGAAATTTTGTGAATACTGTGGTTGTGAGTTACCGCGAAACGCCCCTGACACCATATTAAATAACCAAACCAATAGTACCGTAATTAATAATTACTACTCTGCACCACAGCAAACACCAACACCCAATCAAACTGTCAGCCGTCCTTATATACAGGCTCCTGCCGTCAGTGGGAAAAACCAGACAGCTGCACTTGTATTGTGCATATTTCTCGGTTTTTTTGGTGCTCATTATTTTTATGTTGGAAAAGCTAAAATAGGAATCTTATATCTTCTCACCATGGGTTTATTTGGAATTGGTTGGCTCGTAGATATATTTAGAATCGCAACTGGTTCTTTTAAAGATATCTCGGGATTATGCTTAAAAAAAGCTGTTTCCTCATCTCATACCCCCGCTACTTATAGTTCATCCACAACAGTTATATCTGCAGGGACGATGGATTTGAACAAACCATATGATAATATGGATGGTCATGAGTTTGAATATTTTTGTGGTGATCTATTAAAGAAAAATGAATTTTCAAATGTTGAAGTCACAAGAGGAAGTGGCGATCAAGGTATTGATATTATTGCTTATAAAGATGGGGTAAAATATGGTATCCAATGCAAATGCTATTCCCAAAACATAGGCAATAAAGCGGTACAAGAAGCGTTTGCCGGCAAAACCTTTTATGATTGCCATGTTGCCGCTGTATTAACTAATCAGTATTTTACCAGAAGTGCAAAAGAACTGGCAGAACATAACGGTGTCCTACTTTGGGATAGGAATAAATTAGAAGAATTTATAAGGAAGTCATCAACCATTTAACATCATTGCTCGGCTATTACAAGTATGTTAGAATCAATATGATACTACAAAAATATAAGGAGACTATGTTATGAAGAAAAAAATTGTTACTATTTTACTTATTTCATCTTTGGCACTAACCGCATGTGGAAGCAACAATCAGGTTCAATCATCTTCTGCCCCATCAACTCAAACAGCAGAAGAAGCCGACACTCAGGGCACAGAAAATGATATTTCCGAATTAAATGCAATAGGCGATATTGACGTAGACAAAAATTTATTCGATGTCACAATAACGGTTCCTGCTGATCTCGTCGGAGATACTACTCAAGAGGAATTAGATGCCAAAGCTGCAGATAGTGATATTCACTCAATTACCCTTAACGATGACGGAAGTGCAACTTATGTGATGTCCAAATCACAGCACAAAAAAATGATGCAGGAACTTGCGGATAATATCAATTCTACACTATCAGACATGGTTGGATCAGAGGATTATCCAAACTTCACAGATATAAAAGCAAATTCAGATTTTACCAACTTTACTGTTACTACCACATCCACAGAATTGGATTTAACAGACTCTATATCAATCATGGGATTTTATATGTATGGCGGTATGTATGCTATTTTTAACGGATCTGATGTTGGCAACATCCATGTTGATTTCGTCAATGCAGATTCCGGAGAAATCATTAACTCCGCAGACTCATCTGATATGGCGACTGACAATACCGAAAATCAGTAAATAAAAACCGCTCCACCATTAAGCGGAGCGGCAATGCAATTGCTCTGAATGAACAATAGCCCTAAGCAAGCATATTGTATCATTCGGAGCAGCCAAACGCAAGCGGAACACCCGTTCTCTGCTGGCTGTTATTTTTATACTCAAAATCCCCTCGATTTCGATGGGTTTAGAAGAAAGGATGATACATATGAAGATTGAAAAACTCCCAAGCGGCTCCTACCGGATCAGAAAAATGTACAAAGGGCAAATATACACAGTTGTGTTTGATGAAAAGCCAACACAGAAAGAAGCCTTACAGGCAATATCAGAGAAATTAGACAGCGTTCCTCCTGCTTCCACTATTCCAACAACCTTCCAATCAGCTTGTGATGAATTTTTCAGAATCAAAGGTAATGTTCTTAGTCCTTCCACTAAAAATGGCTATATGAGCATATTCCGTAACTTATCTGATGAATTTAAAAGTCTTAGACTGTCGGATATAAAACAAACTGATATTCAAAAAGAAATAAATGATTATTCAGTATCACGTTCTCCAAAAACAACTGCAAACGCAAATGGCTTTATTCTCTCTGTTATGGAAACATTCCGGCCAGATGCAGTATTTCATATCACATTGCCACAGAAAGAAAAAAAAGAACCATACATTCCAACAAGCGGCGAAGTCAAACTGATTTTAGAAAAAGCCACTGGAACAAAATACTACATACCGCTCCTACTTGCATGCTGCGGACTCCGTAGAAGTGAAATCCTTGCATTAGAGCTTTCTGATCTATCAGATGACAACATTCTGACAATTAATAAAGCAATGGTCGTTGGCAGCGATAAACAATGGCACATTAAATCAACTAAGACAACTAACAGCTCTAGGAAAATTATAATACCGGAGTTTGTTGCCGACATGATCCGGGCGCAGGGATATATCTATAAAGGCTCTGCCAATCAGATCTACGAAAATTTACAGAAATATCAAAATGAGCTCGGTATTCAAAATTTTAAACTGCATGCTCTCCGTCATTATTTTGCCACAATGATGAGTCAGACGATGAGCGAAGAAGATGTTATGAAAATGGGTGGATGGTCAACACCCCATGTGATGAAAGCCGTGTATCGCCATTCCACCATTGACAGAGATAAAGAGAAACAAAAGAATGCAATGAACGGATTATTTAAGAATTTGTCATGACAAAATCCATGACAAAAAATTACATTTATGACATAAATTTGGCATAATTTCAACTTATAATTCATTGCACAAAAATAGCCTGAAACCTTAGGAAAATCAACAATTTTCCAAGATTTCAGGCATTTTCTTTGGAGTGGACCTGACGGGAGTCGAACCCGTGTCCAAAAACCAATCCCCTGTCCTTCTACGAGTGTATCCTATGTTTTGACATTCCCTCCGCCAGACCTGCGTAGGCACAGTTCCGGTTTTAGTAGCTTCATCATACGCCCACAGACTCAAAGCTTTGTCTGTGTCGTTTCTCACATAGTCGAAGCCTGAATCCTAAAGTGTGAGTGCTCTAGGTCAGACTGCTGCCATCATGGGCAGCAAGTTGCAGCTGTTAGGCTGCAACCGCTAAATTATCTTCAGCGTTTAATTTTAATTTTGGAATTTGACGCATCCCGTGCGACTCGCTTCTCCAGCTTCATGATCCCTGTCGAAACCATTACAAGCCCATAAATATATATTTCAGATGCAGTCTTTCTTACACAAAATATTATTTTCTGTGTACAAAAAATACATCATCCATTCTTTTTTATAAATTACTTTAATACAGATTCTTTACTTTGAAATCACGCTCTGCCTCACGCCGCATATCCTTCTTGGCAATATCCTGACGTTTATCATACTGTTTCTTACCTTTTGCAAGCGCAATATCGACTTTTACAAGGCTCCCCTTAAAGTATACCTCAACCGGCACTAAAGTATAACCCTTTTCTGCAATCTTTCCGACCAGCTTGCGGATTTCTGCCTTATGCATCAAGAGTTTCTTCGGACGCAGAGGATCACGGTTGAAGATGTTCCCCTTTTCATAAGGACTGACATGCATGCCATAAATAATGACCTCACCATTCTCGATACGGATAAACGCTTCTTTGATGCTGCATTTTCCCATACGCATGGACTTTACCTCTGTACCATGCAGTTCAATACCCGCCTCATAACGTTCTTCTAAGAAAAAGTCATGGTAAGCCTTCTTATTATTTGCGATCAGTTTTTTTTCTGTCTTTGCCATCATGACCTTCCTTTCTTATCCAATACCCAGCTTGTATAGTATACCCCGAAATGAGGGGGAACGCAAGATGATTTTTATTCTTTCCCCGCTTCCCGCTCATCCTGCCGTACCACACGAAAATCAATTGTGCGTAAAATCCTGTCAGTTCCTGTCACCATAACATGAACACGTTGTCCAAGTTTATAGCGGATATTCGTCACCTCTCCAACCAGTTCGTAGGTACTCTCATTATAATGGAAATAGTCATCCACCAGCGTTGTTACATGCACCAGTCCTTCCACCGTATTCGGCAGCTCCACATAAAATCCCCACTCAGTCACTCCGGAGATCACACCTTCGAACACCTCACCGATACGCTCTGACATATATTCCACTTTTTTCAGTTTATCTGTCTCACGCTCAGCTTCATCCGCACGGCGTTCCATCTCACTCGAATGTTTTGCAACTTCCGGAAGAATTTTGTCATAATGCTCGATTTTCTTTGCATTCATCCTTCCACGCAGATTGTCCTTGATAATACGATGTATCTGCAGATCCGGATATCTGCGGATCGGGGATGTAAAATGACAGTAATATGGAGTTGCCAGTCCAAAATGCCCCGTGCTCATAGTGGTATACTTTGCCTGTTTCATGGAACGAAGTGTCAGACGGCTGATCAATGCTTCCTCCGGGGTACCATCGATCTTTTGCAGAAGTTTTTGCAGTTCTTTCGGATGTACTTCATCCTGACCGATGTGGATGGAATAGCCAAAATTATTAATAAATGTCGATAACTTCTTGATTTTCTCGGTATCCGGATTATCATGTGTACGGTATACAAATGGCAGTTCCTGCCAGAAATAATCCTGTGCCACTGTCTCATTGGCGATCAGCATAAAATCTTCAATGATCTTTGTTGCAACATTTCTCTCATAAGGCTTGATCTCAATCGGCTTTCCTTTTTCATCAAGCACGATTTTTGTCTCTGGAAAATCAAAATCGATCGATCCGCGTTTCATACGTTTTTTACGCAAAATAGCAGCCAGTTCCCGCATCAGTTCAAACATTGGAACCAAATTCTCATACTCTCTGATCTCATTTTCGTCATGATCTTCGAGAATCTTTTTTACACTGGTATAACTCATGCGGCGGTCCACTTTGATCACAGACTCTGCGATCGTGTGGTCGATCACATTTCCTTTCGGATCGATCGTCATCACACAGCTTAACGTCAGACGGTTTTCCCCTGCATTCAAAGAACAGATTCCATTTGACAGCTTATGTGGCAGCATCGGGATCACCCGGTCAACTAAATAAACAGATGTACCGCGGGATAATGCCTCCACATCCAGAGCACTATGCTCCTGTACATAATTTGATACATCAGCGATATGCACGCCAAGTTTATAGTTGTCTCCCTCTTTTGTCAATGTAATCGCATCATCAAGATCCTTCGCATCTTCCCCATCGATTGTTACAGTCTGCCATTCCCTGAAATCCATGCGTCCCGCCATATCAGCAGTACTGACTTCATTTGAGACATTTTCCACCTGATGCATGATCTTCTCTGAAAACTCGACCGGCAGATCATACGCTTTTACGATCGACATGATATCCGTTCCAGGATCATTGATATGACCGATGATCTCAACCACTTTTCCTTCCGGTTTTCTTCCCTCTTTGCCGTAATCCGTGATCTCAACTACAACTTTATGCCCGCTGACAGCTCCCTTGGAACGTTCCTGCGGAATAAAAATATCAGAACCGAACTTCGGATTATCCGGCACCGCAAATCCAAATGTCTTACTCTTTTCATAAGTACATACGATCCGGGTTGTACCACGTGATATGATCTTTGTGATCGTACCTTCCCTTCGTCTGCCGGTATTTTCTGAAGTGATCGCCACCTGTACCGTATCCATATGGAATGCACCGTGTACCTGCGACTCTGGGATAAAGATATCTTCCTCTTCCCCCTCGATACCGACAAATCCAAACCCTCTCGCATGCGCAGTAAATGTACCGGTCAGATATTTCCCTTCTGATTTGATGTATTTGCCCTTGGAAGTCACTTCGATCCTGCCATCCATCACAAGCGCATCTAAGACTTCCTGCAGTTCACTGCGCTGTGATTTCGGCACTGATAGAACGACTGCCATCTCCTTCGCCTTCATCGGTACATAAAATTCATCACAGATAAACTGATAAATTGTCTTTTTCCGTTCTTCTAAAATTGTTTTCTCCATAAACCCCTGTCCTTTTTCCTATGAATCAAAAAAATGACTGCCGCACCTGCGACAGCCATCGATTCATCTTAAAAAATACTCATATTTAATACCGCTGCAATCACGATAAATAAGATAACAAAAAGTCTTGTCAGCTTTACTAACATACCTTCCATGGAACGTCCCTTGTTCTTGCCCCAGTATGTGTCTGCTGCACCTGCGATTGCTCCAAGTCCTGCGGATTTACTTTCCTGCATTAAGATGATAACTGTCAATGCTACACTGATTATAATAAAAACTACAGTCAAAATTGTTTTTACAACTGCCACGATCGTTCCCTCCTAGGTTACAAACTCACAACTTTAGTCATTGTAACATAGACGTTTTGTTTTTTCAACCTATTTTTTCATAATTTCTTTCGGTTCAAACACCGCATCTTCTGCCAGTTCCTCCTCGATCCGCAAAAGCTGGTTATATTTGCTGGTACGCTCCGCGCGGCATGGTGCACCTGTTTTGATCTGTCCGGCATTGACCGCAACTGCAAGATCTGCGATAAATGCATCTTCTGTTTCACCTGAACGATGCGAGATTACCGTATGATATCCTGCAGATTTTGCCATCTCGATCGCATTTAATGCCTCTGTCACAGTTCCGATCTGATTTACCTTGACAAGAACCGCGTTCGCTGCACCAAGTTTGATTCCGCACTGTATCCGTTTCGGATTCGTCACAAACAGATCATCTCCGACAAGCTGCACCTTATCGCCAAGTCTTTCTGTCAGCTTCTGCCAGCCTTCCCAGTCATCCTCAAACAGACCATCTTCGATGGAAACAATCGGGAACTGCCCCATAAGCTCCTCATACATGGCGATCATCTCCTCCGAACTTCTGACAATCTCCTGCTCCTCCCCCTTTTCTTCTGACTCTCCAGGGAAAACATAAACGCCACGTGCTTCGTCATACAATTCACTCGCCGCAGCATCCATCGCATAGACAACATCTCTGCCCACCTGGTAACCAGCCATCTCCACTGCCTTCGAAAGATAAGAAAATGCCTCTTTTGTATCCTCAAAATCAGGTGCAAATCCTCCCTCATCTCCAACTGCCGTACTCATACCGTTTTCATTCAGTATCTGGTGCAGGAAATGATACACTTCTGCTCCCATCTTAAGTGCCTGTGAAAAACCACGTGCCCCCACCGGCATGATCATAAACTCCTGAAAATCAAGCGTATTTTTTGCATGGACGCCACCATTGATCACGTTCATCATTGGAACCGGAAGTGTTTTGGCATTGGTTCCTCCAAGATAACGGTATAACGGCATATCAAGAGCCTTCGCAGCCGTTTTAGCACAGGCAAGTGATACTCCAAGAATTGCGTTTGCCCCCAGATTTCCCTTATTATCGGTTCCATCAAGTTCCACCATCGCACGGTCTAACTTTGCCTGCTCTAATACATTCATCCCAAGCAGCATTTCCCTGATTTTCGTGTTTACGTGATCTACAACCTTCTGCACACCAAGACCGAAGTAATCTTTATCCCCGTCACGCAGTTCGATTGCTTCAAATCTTCCGGTACTTGCACCGGAAGGAACAGATTCTCTTGCGGTAGTTTTTTTACCAGTCGTCTCTGTCTCGGCAGTCACCTCAACCTCCACTGTCGGATTTCCTCTTGAATCCAGAATCTGTCTTGCATGTACATCTGTAATGTTAATTTTTAATGACATAAAAAATTCCCCTTTCACACATTCTTTTTCCGTAGTATGTGTAATCAGGGAATCTTTTATAACTTTTTATGACAAAATAAATTTCTGTAGTGTCGCATACAAGAGTTTCGGATCGATCGGTTTTGCCAGATGCTCATTCATCCCGGCTTCCCTCGTCTGTTTTCTGTCCTCCTCACCGGCATTTGCCGTCATCGCGATGATTGGAAGGTCTTTTACATCTTCTCTGTCTAAAGCACGGAGCTCTCTGGCTGCCCCGATTCCATCTAAAACCGGCATCCGGATATCCATCAGTACTGCATCAAAATAATATTCCGGGAAATTTTCCACAAGTTCCACTGCCTTTCTGCCATTTTCTGCCGTAACGACTTCAAACTGTTTCTTTTCCAAAAGTCCCTTTGCCACAATGACATTGAGCGGATGATCCTCAACAAGCAGTATTCTCTTTCCCGCAAAACTGATATCCTCTGTTTTTTCTTTCCGCTCTTTTTTCCGACGGTCAAAATCAAGTTTTACGGTCACGGTAAACACAGTACCTTCTCCTTCCGTACTCTGTACGGTAATATCACCATCCATCATCCTTGCATAATTGTGCGCAATAGAAAGTCCCAGTCCGCTTCCTCCATAAACACTTGTATTTTCTTCATGCTGCTGTGTAAAAATATCAAATACCTTTGGCAGAAAATCCTTTGCAATACCAATTCCGTTATCAGAGACAACTGTTGTAAGCTGTACTCTTTCATTCACTTCCTGCTCTGTAACAGCTACATCAACACTTCCACCTTCCGGTGTAAATTTTACCGCATTGTTGATCAGATTTATCATGATCTGTTCTAACCTTGTGGCATCTCCGATATATACTTCCGATATTTTCCGTTCTCTGTCAAAAGAATAGCCAACACCTGCCATAAGTGCCTGTGTTTTCGCTAACATATTGACATTATCCCAGAACTTATCCCCGGAAAATGCCCGGACAGCCAGCTTCATATTTCCACTCTCGATCCGTGACATATCGAGGATATCATTCAGCAATGCCAGAAGATATCTGGATGCCGAATCAAGTTTTTCCGTGTAATCAAGCACCTGGTTTCTGTCATCAATTGACGACCGGATCATGGAATTTAAACCAATAATCGCATTCATAGGTGTCCGGATCTCATGACTCATTCCAGCCAGAAAATTTGTTTTTGCTTCATTCGCAGCCCCTCCGGCGATAATCTCTGATTCTGTTCTTCTGTCAGATATACTTTTTTTGCATATGCAGACATCCTTGAACGGAAATGCCAGCAAAAAAGACAGGCATACCATGGCAATATTTAAGACGCAGAGCACAACTCTGTTCTCATAATCTACCTGGGACCTGCATTCTGCCAGCACATCCGCTTTCAAAAATTTATTCAATTTTTCCTTATGATTTTCATACAACTTTATCACTCTGTTTCAATTCCTTTTGTCTTTAAGAAATCTACCCAGATATTATATTTTGATCCATACAGATGCAGATTATCAAACGTAAGCTCCTGCTTTAATCCGCCCTGATCATCACATACTACTTCATTGACATCAATATAAAACACACGGACACCATCTGCAAGCTGCTGTATGCGCTGATTTCTCGCATCAATACCCGGATTATTAAAAATCGGGTCTGAATCGGATTTTTTGCTGGTCACATGCATGATCGCCTGCACATAAATGATCGCATCCGGCTGCAGGGTTTTGAATTTTTCGACTGTATTCTGATACTCATTCATAAACCCGTCAAGCGTTCCGCGTCCCATTTCATTAATACCAATCTGAAAATACACTTTTTTATACTGTTTAGCCTTTAATGCTTCCTCTAATGTTACCTTTTGCCCATTGACATTACAGAATGCATCTTTCCACAGATCATAGATATTCATGCCTACGGTCGCATAAAAATCTGCATGATCCAATCCGCCATAATCATGCAGACCTACCGTTCTCGAATCGCCAATAAAAACTGCATCATCAAAATAACTGTCATCCACCTGTATAAACTTCTTTTGTTCTAGAACCGCCGTCTCAGTATCCTGCTCCACAGTTTCCGTCCGCTGTATGGTCTCCTCTTGTTCTGTCACTTCTGTAGCCGCAACATTCTCTTCCTGCTGCGGTCTGTATTCGTCCGGCGTTTCCTTACTCCAAGGATAAATTTTATCATGAATTCCATCTAACACCAATACAAAATATGGAGTTTTTTTAATATTGATGGAATAATTTTTATAGATCCCGTCTTTTTTTAAATAACCGATCAGTGAAAGGATCACCCATCCGACGATCAAAAAGACTGCGACCTGACATTTCATTATTTTCTTCACACTAATCACCAGTCCTAAAAATTAAAATACAAAAATGGATTATTTGTAGAAACAGCCATATAATAAAGGCTTAAAACCAATACCACGATCACCGACAAACTTCCCAGCCACTTTTTCTCGACCACTTTGTAGAAAGCTGCCGGATATGGAGTAGAAAAAATAATCCCGATCAGAAACAGTGGTCCGTAATCCATCAGATACTTTATAAAATCCATCTGCTTTATTGCCTCTCCCACGCCAAAAAACGGGAACATTCTTGCATAATAAATTCCAAGCTGTCCTACATCCGCAATAGCAAATGCAACCCAGGTAAGCGGCACTACAAGTACCAGATATATATGGGAAAGTATTTTACTCTTCTCCAGAAACTGTAATAAAAACACTTTTTCTATAGCAAGCAGTACGAGCAGAGACGCTCCCCAGATCAGGAAATGTCCTTCTGCACCATGCCAGATGGCAGTCAGACTCCATACCACAAATAAATTAAATATCGTACGCGCCTTTCCTTTCCTGTTGCCACCTAACGGAATATAGACATATTCCTTAAACCAGCGTCCCAGCGTAATATGCCATCTTCTCCAGAATTCTGATACCGATTTTGAAATATAAGGATGTTTAAAGTTTTTGGGAAATTCAAATCCCAGCATCTGCCCAAGTCCCAATGCCATCAAAGAATATCCTGAAAAATCAAAATACAGCTCTAGGGAGTATGCAAACGCCCCCATCCATGCTAATGGCGTTGAAATACTTTCAAAACCGATTGACTGTATATTATTCCACAAAAGCCCGATACGGTCTGCAACGATCACTTTTGCTCCAAGTCCCAGTATCAGTGTTTTTAATCCTGATTCAAACTGTTCTATAGTAACAGTCCTGCTGCATAAAGCCATACGGACTTCTGAATAATTGATGATCGGTCCGGCGATCAGCTGCGGAAACATCATCAGATACGTTCCGAGACGGATAAATGATTTTTCAACCGGCACTTTTCCCCGGTAAACATCGATGATATAGGCGGCGATCTGAAACGTATAAAAACTGATGCCAAGCGGCAGTTTATCCATGAGTCCACTATACTTAAAAAGGAACAGAACACCAAAATCATAGCACAGTGCCATGATCAACAGAATCAGTTGTTTTTTTCCTCTTCCCTCATAAGTATCCCGGTACATGAATCTTCCCAGAATATAATTGATCACCACAGAGGCAAGCAAAAGCACTACATATTCTGCCTCACCTGTTGTATAAAATAAAATGCTCCCTGCAAACAACACCGCATTTTTCCATTTTTTCGGTGTCACATAATATATCAGTAAAAAAAACGGTAAAAACCGGAATAAAAATTCAAAACTGCTAAATACCATCTTATCGGCTCTTTCTAATCCACATTATTTTTTTAACAACAACTATTATAGCCAAAAAAATGTCTGATAATCACCTATTAAGCAAAGTTAGTAAATTTGTAAATTTTTTGTTATTTTTGTCACATCTCGGAAATATTTTTTGATCTCCCCAACAAAATACAAAGATCCGAATGCAATCGTTTTATGTGCCGCATCCAGACGATCCGGCATCAGTTCATCAAAAGATCTTAATAGACCCGCCTCACAGATTCCCTTTTTTCTGATTTTCTCCGATAACTCCTTCGCAGCAAGTGCTCTCTCTGACTCGACTGTTACCGTCTTAAAATCAAGAGCAAGTGGAAGTAATTCTTCAATCATCTCCTCATAATCCTTGTCTGCCATAACTCCCATGATAAAATGAAACTTCTCTTCCGGAAACAAGGTACGAAGACTTTTTGCCAGTGCTGCCACTCCGTTGCTATTATGTGCACCATCCACCATGAAAAACGGATCTTTGCCAAGAATCTCCATCCGGCCTTCCCATCTTGTCTTTCTGATTCCTTCCCTGATATAATATTCTGCTTTTTCTTCTGAAATTCCCCTGTTTTTCAAAAAAATTTCTGCTGCCTGAATCGCTGCAAGTGCATTTTCATACTGATGCACACCAAGCATTGACATCTCAAGATCTTTATAATTTTTACAGGAAAAATATTGTCTGCCATTTTCATAGCGGCAGTCTGTCACATCATGGATATCCGCGATCCTTATCTCTGTAATTTTCTCTTTTTCTGCCGTTTCAAGCAGGATCTGCATCGCTTCCTGCTTCTGGCTTTCTAATACCAGTTTTGTACCCTTTTTTATAATACCTGCTTTCTCCGCCGCAATTTTATCTAAAGTATCGCCTAAAATCGCCATGTGATCATATCCGATCTTCGTGATAACCGTAACCTCCGGTACACCGATTGCATTCGTCGAGTCTAATCTTCCTCCAAGTCCGGTCTCTATCACAGCTGCCTGACACTGTTCTTCCTTATAATAAAGCAGTGCTATCGCAAGACAGTAATCAAACATAGTCAAAGCTGCCCCAAACTCTTCCCCCAGCAGCATATTCCCAAGTCGTGTCACTTTCTCATGGGATATCATCTGTCCATCCACACAGATCCGTTCCCTGAAATCAACCAGATGTGGTGATGTGAACATCCCTGTACGGATTCCTGCTTCCTTTAAAATTGAGCACAAAAAAGCAGAGACGGAACCTTTTCCGTTCGTCCCCGCTATATGGATCACACTCATATTCTGCTGTGGTCTGCCTAACTTTTCAAGCATCAGTGCAGATATCTCTGCCCCCGGACGGTTGCCAAACCGTCTCTGATGTTCAATCTGGTCTAATACTTCCTCATATGTCAGTTCTTTCATAATACTGTCCTTTTTCTATATTAAACTGCGATAATGACACCGCCGTCATTGGCATACATCGTGCTGACGCCCGCCGTATCCGTAATAATGATTTTTTTGAACTTTGCCAACTTTTCTAATTTTTCTTTTACTGCTCTGGCACGTTCCGGACAATTACAGTGTGAGATCGCAAGCACTCTGTTCTCACAGTTTTTTGTCTTTGCAATCACATTCTGAATCATCTTATCCAGTGCTTTGTTCATGCCACGCGCCTGGCCAAGCTGACAGATCGATCCCTCCTCGGTAGATCCCATCACCGGCTTGATATTTAATGTATTTGCAATAAATGTCTTAAGATTTGTCAGGCGCCCATTCTTGCGCAGAGTCTCTAATGTTTCAAGCACGAAAAAGGTATTCATGGAGCTGATATATTTTTCTGTCGTCTCAACAACTTCCTCGAAACTCATACCTGCCTCTTCACACTCCTGTACTTTCATGCCGATCAATGTTTCGCCTATGGAAGCAGAGCGGGAATTAAATACATAGATCTTCTTCTCGCCCGGATGCTCCTCTTCAAACAGATTTTTTCCAAGTTCGGCACTGTTATAAGATCCCGACAGTCTGCCGGACAAAGTTACCACATATACATGATCCGCATCTCCTTCATATGATTTCATATACTCATCCGGAGACGGACATGCAGATTTCGGTCCGGTAACGCTTTCCTTAACCCTGCGGAGGAAATCCTTCTGGTCAAATGTCTCATCATCGCGAATACAATATCCATCTACCTCTAACTCCAATGACACATTCTGATAATGTCCATCTTTTTTTAAATCTTCCGGCAGTTCTCCACAACTGTCAATCACAATCTTATACATTTCAGATAACCTCCACAACCCGGCAATTTGTTATTTGATAACTTTTTATATGTTATTTCTTTCCATTACATGTAGTATTGATTACTACATAACAGTATCATAAAAACTTTGTTTTGTATAGAGGTTTTCATTATATTTTATATATTTTTTATCAGACATACGTTTTAAGAGAATTTCAGGATCAGTACATTCTGATCCTGATCCTCAATATAGGATAATCCAGTAATCCCCTCACAGTAATCACGGATATGCTGTTCATCGATGAGATACGCTTTTGCCTGCTCATATAAAGAGCTGTCCGAAAAACGGATCTCCTCCGTGACAGCTCCATTGCGATAGGCCTCGCCATAAATCTGTCCAACCACATCCGGTTCCCATTCTGTGATATATTTTCCTTCTTTTACATAGTAATTATCTGCCGTCGCCGTACAGTCCGGCAAAAGCAATGTGCCATCCGCCTGATGTGTCTTGCTGATCTCAGCCGTAGTCACCCCGAAATAATTATAATTGATAAAAGATCCAAAACCGCTCTCACCATTATTATAAGAAGAATTTCCCCATGTCGTATCTATAAAATAATATGCGCCATCAAGCTGCACAAGATTCCACGCATGCGTATCTCCCTCCGCAGTTCCCGTCACGACAACAGCCCGTATTCCTAAAAGAGACAACAGATACTGTGTGGCATTTGCATACCCCTGACAGACTGTTTTCTTATTTAAAAAGACACTGATAATGTTCTGGTTCTGTTCCGTTCCCATTTCATACTCAATGTTTCCAGCCAGATATTCGAAAACATATTTTGCCTTTTCATAATCTCCCCAGGATGAATCCACATTTTTTAATATGGAATCCACCACTGAATCGATCCGGCTCTGATAGGAATCACGCTCATCACGATCCACTGTATAGCTTGGCGAAAAATCTATACTGACCGTCTTTTCCCCCATCGTGTACTGCGTATAGTTATATCCGGATACCCAGAAAATCCCCCCGTGGTCTGCTATGACAGAACGATATGCTTTCTCTAATACCTTTTCGTCACAGGTACTTACCGGAACCTTTGAATCATGTGTCATAATAATCCGATATATCTCATCATAGACTGTCTGCTGCTCCGTTGAGAGAGTTTCGTAAGCATATCCATGCGATACTTTTGCCTCCGGTGTTTCATTTTCCGTACCTGTTTCCTGACTCTCTTTTATATGTTTCTCTATTGTGCCGGAATCTGCTTTGGATTTTGCATTTTTCTGTTCTACATGAACCTGGCTTTGTATCTGTCCCGGAGGTGTGAAAGAATCATGAAATACTCCGGTATATCGGATCACTGCGCCTGCTAACACCGCTAAAATCATACATTTAAGCAGTGTATGTCTTTTTCTTCTTTTCACACTTCCCCCTTAAAGTGAAAAATATGCCTTTACAAGTTCCGTCAATGCTTCCTGGTCTGCTGCTCCCATCAATTCTCTCGCCGAATGCATTGCCAGAAGCGGGATACCGATATCTACCGTTTTTACCGGCAATAATGCAGATGCAATAGAACCAAGTGTTCCGCCCCCTGCCATATCTGAACGGTTCACAAACTTCTGATATGGGATTTTTTTCAGATCACAGATCTGCTGAATAATCGCAATTGCCTCACAGTCTGTCGCATAGGACTGGGAACATGCCTCCTTGATACAGAAGCCGCTTCCAAGCACCGGTTTATTAGTAATATCCATTTTGCCTGCCTGATTTGGATGCAGACCATGTGCAACATCTACGGACAACAGCATGCTCTGATACAACAGTTCCGGAGCACTCTCCCCCGCTCCACAGGCTTTTAGAATTCGGAGTAACATATCGTGAAGCAATATAGATCCCGCTCCCTGTTTACTGCGGCTTCCAATCTCCTCGTGATCAAACAGTGCGATCAGATTAATACCGTCTTTTCTTTCCGCATCTATGATACCGGATACCAATGCTGCACAGGATGTCAGGTTATCCAGTCTTGGAGATGAGATAAAATCATCCTCTAAGCCGACATACTCCGGCTGTTCCCTGCAATATACCGTCAGTTCAAAATCTAAAATATCTTCTTTTGCAACAGACAGTTCTTTTGCAAGAAAACCTAAGAAATAATCAGCACATGTTTCATTTTCTGCAAGTAATCCTGCAACCGGGATCATATCGATCTGCTTATTCAGCTCCACACCCTTATTCACTTCGCGATTCATATGGATTGCAAGATTTGGGATCGTGAGCAGATTCTTTTGGGATGCAAAATATTTTAATTCCGGTGTAAACGGATCATTCCCTCTTACTGCCACACGTCCTGCCACACCAAGTGGTCTGTCTAACCATGTATTTAAAATTGCACCTCCATACACCTCAATGTTAACCTGTGCATAGCGATTCGTTACAACATCACATGACGGTTTAATTCTAAGACATGGAAAATCCGTATGTGCCGCTGCGATCCGGACTGCAGGCTTTTTTTCTTTTTTCATCTCATCCGCAGGAATCGAAAATGCAAACAGTGTGGTATCATGATGATCCACATAATAGCGGCCACCTGCTTTTAAATTCCATTCTTCTTCATAAGCTATCTTTTCAAAACCGGCATCTGCTAAACGCTTTGCACATGCCTTTACCACGTGTACCGGAGATACTCCCTCTTTTAATAAATCAAATAAAACTGTTTTCTCGTTCATTGTAGTTCCTCTTTTCCTGTAATACTGATTAAAACCATCCCTATTTTACTATAAAATCAGAAAGATTACATCCTTTATTTTGTTTCTCTGGGTTTTATGGTACAATATGCGTAAGCAATGAGCAGTGCCACATGAAAATGAACATAATATGAAAGAGGTATACCGCATGTTAGCGCTTAATATCCCGGAACTCAAAAATTTTATGAACCAGCTTCTGTGTTCAGATACATTCGACCACTTTCTGTTAAAGGAAGCAACCATACAAAAAGATGCCGTATGGAATTTTGACGGAACGATCACACCGGACTTTTTTTCAAAAGAAGATTTAGAAGAACAGGGCTTATCTGACCTTGCATTCCTTCCTTATGGCAGAGTGCGCCAGCACTGTTTCGACCTGATCAAAGGAAAACGTACTCCTAATTATTTCAAATTTGTATTTCTGCTGTCACCGGATAATCTGTCCCGGACACTTGCCAGCATCCAGACTTCTTTTACCCCACAGGATGTAACAGGGATGTTTTTGAATCTGAAGTTCCAGAATGGAAGTCTTATGCTCACAACCGGCGTATCATATCGTATTTTTTCTACCGATAAATCCTTAGAACACGAATGGGACAGACTCGTCGAGATTTTTCTCAAAAACCACGATATTGTTATTGAGAAATTAGGTTGAAAAATATCCTCTTTTTTCCTTTACTTTTCAAAATTGTTATGATATGCTCTAACTAGCTGTAAATACAGCCAGTAATATTTTTTGGAGGTACTTTTCAATGAACAAAGGTACAGTAAAATGGTTTAACAACCAAAAAGGATACGGATTCATCTCTGACGAGCAGGGCAATGATGTATTCGTACACTACTCAGGTCTGAACATGGAAGGTTTCAAATCCCTCGAAGAAGGCGCTACTGTAGAATTCGAAGTAGTAGAAGGCGCTAAAGGACCTCAGGCAACCAACGTTACAGTAGTAAAATAATTACTACCAGCACAATCAGTAGTTTCACATGTACCTTTTTCTTTTTAAATAGAACCAGTTTTTATTTGTTAGATTAAGATATTGTAAACAATGGATTTAAAAAAGAGTGTCGGCTTTCCGGCACTCTTTTTTATGTAATAGTATTCTTTCTTGTGTAGTCCATTCAAACTGGTCTGCTCAATTTTCACCTGACTGGCATTTTAAAATAAACCAGTGTGCGTTTAAGATATGCATAAATAAATGACAGATAATATCGGTCATAAGAAACGTATGAGGAGAAAAGAAATATGAGCACAACATCTACAACTACTGTAAAAACAGAAAATTCAATCGGTCAGGTACAGTTTCTGACCATCACAGCACTTTTCATTGCATTAACTTATGTATTTACCGCATTTGTCAATGTCAGACTTCCGATCACTGCAAACGGCGGACTGATCCATCTTGGCAATGTTCCGCTTTTTATCTGCGCCATTTTATTTGGCAAAAAAAGTGGTGCACTTGCCGGCGGTATTGGCATGGGACTCTTTGACCTTCTCTCCGGCTGGACAGCATGGGCACCTTTTACATTTATCATCGTAGCGATTATGGGATATGTTGTTGGTGCGATCACGGAAAAACACCACGGACTCGGTTTTGATGCACTCGCCATCGCTGCTGCCTGCGTGATCAAAGTAGTCGGCTATTATATCGCAGAGGGTATCATCTACGGCAACTGGATTGCACCGGTTACTTCCATTCCGGGAAATCTGTTTCAGATCGGTGTTGCAGCCGTTGTAGTCCTGATCGTCATCGAGCCTTTACGCAAAGCAGCAAACAAAATTATTTTCAAATAAAGTTTCATTTGAAAATAGCATTTTTCACTCAAACTTGTAATGCCCAAAAAACGGGCGGGAATGGAGATTAGTATTAATATGTATAAGATCATGACCCCCGGACCGGTTCAGGTTCCGGAACCAGTAAGACGTGCACGCAGTTTTGCCTGCACAAATCCTGATCTGGATGAAGAATTTTATGATTTTTATAAAGAAACCTGCGAACTGATCAGCAGCCTCCTTGGCACGAAAAACGAAACGCTGATCTTAGATGGTGAAGGGATTTTAGGACTGGAAGCTGCATGTGCTTCCCTGACAGAACCGGATGATAAAGTTCTTGTCATCGACAACGGTATCTACGGAAAAGGATTTGCAGATTTTGTCAGCATGTACGGTGGTATTCCGGAAATCTACCATGCTGATTACGAAAATACTCTGGATGTGGATGCACTTGCAGAATATTTAAAAGATCATCACGATTATACTTATGCCACTGTTGTACACTGCGATACCCCAAGCGGCATGTTGAATGATATCAGCAGAATCTGTCCACTGCTCAAACAGTACGGCATCTTAACGGTCGTTGACTCCGTTTCCGGTATGTTTGGCGAAAAAGTATGTGTCGATGATTTTCAGATCGACCTTCTCTGCGGCGGCTCACAGAAAGCAGTCTCCGCACCTCCGGGACTTACCTTTGTTGTGGTAAGTGATGCCGCAAAAGAAAAAATGAAAAACCGTAAAACTCCGATTGCATCTTTCTACGCAAACCTGATGGCATTCGACGGTTACTACGAGAAAAAATGGTTTCCATATACTATGCCGATCAGCGATATCTACGGTCTGCGCGCTGCATTTAATCTGATCGCCGAAGATGCGACTTTGTATGAACGCTATGCAAGGATCGGTTCTGCTACAAGAGCAGCCGTAAAAGAAGCGGGTTTAAAACTCCATCTGCAGAGCGGTTTTTCAAACACTGTAACTGTTTTTGACATTCCGCAATGTACTGATGCTAAATCTATCCTTGATACAATGCGAACAAAATATAATATCATGCTTGCCGGATCTTTTGATGAACTCTCCGGTAAAGTGATCCGTATCGGTCATATGGGGGAAAATGCAAGGTTAGAACATATGGTTCCTACTTTAGAAGCTCTCTCTGCTACCCTGACTGAACTTGGTGTCACGCTTAAGGGAAATCTTGCAGATCTGTTTTTGAAGTATTATAGAAAAAAAGAGGCCTAATTGGCCTCTTTCTTTTCCTCTAAACGTTCTCTGATCTGCTGCATTCTGCCGTCTAACTGTGAGATCAGTTCCGCACAAAAGCAGAGATCCTGTGAGATCACCTGTGCATTTTCAATGTCCTTTTTGTATTTTAATTTATGCTCTAAACTTGCCCAGAAATCCATGGCGATCGTTCGAAACTGCACTTCCACACGCATCATCTTTTTCTCATTTGTCAAAAAAATCGGTACTTCAAGGATCAGATGCAGACTGCGGTAACCATTCGGTTTGGGATGACTGATATAATCTTTCTTCTTGATCAGCTTGATATCATCCTGTTTTTCCAGATAATCCGCTAATGTATAAATATCATCGGGAAATGAGCAGATAACACGGACACCTGCGATATCATTCAGATTCTTCTCGATATTATCTACGGAAAATGGAATCTCCTGACGCTTCATTTTCTTCATAATACTGTCCGGTTCTTTGATCCTGCATTTTATCGATTCGATCGGATTCCTGCTGTTTTGTACAGATAACTCTGTGTTCAATACGTCAAGTTTTGTCCTCACCTCTAACATTGCACATTCGTACTGCATCATCAGACAGCGAAACTTCTGTAGTTCTTCAATATCCCCAAAAACATGATCCAGTTCCTTGACTGTTTCAATATCCATGTATTCCATTTGACTTTCTCCTTAGAATCGTTCTTTTGTAACAGCTTCTCCTGACCTGCTACTCTTTCATTACTATTTTACCATACTTTTACGGAAAAGTTATCTAAACTTCTGTGAAGATTTCGGATTATATAATATTTTTACATAAGAGGTGCAAACAAACGCAAGAAACACTGTGTTCCCCTCAAAACAGCAGACCTTCCGCTCTTATATTTTTCTGTTACTTCCGTGCTCTCTGCAAAAATATGTTCAAAATCCTGACGAATCTCCCCTACGGCGTCACAGTTATATAAAAAGGCTCCATTTTCAAAATGAAGATACAAACTCCGGTAGTCCATATTAATGGTGCCACAGGTTGCCGCCTCTCCATCGCAGACACATTGTTTAGCATGGATAAATCCCGGCGTATACTCATAAATACGCACCCCTTGGCGCACGAGTCCTGCATAATAAGAACGTGTTACTTTATAGATCAGTTTCTTATCCGGGATCCCCGGTGTCACGATCCGCACATCCACACCACGCTTTGCAGCAAGTCCAAGAGCACGGTTCATCTCATCTGTGATGATCAGATACGGTGTTGTAAAATAAATTTCTTTTTTGGCATGTGCGATAAGATTCATATAAACGCTCTCTCCCACATGTTCATCATCTAATGGACTATCCGCATACGGCTGGATAAATCCCTCCTGTTTTACTTTATAATCTGTCACCGGCAGGTACTTCTGATAATCCTGGTCTGTCTTTTTTACAACATTCCACATTTCAAGGAACATAACCGTAAGACTTTTTACAGCATCTCCTTCTAAACGGATGCCGGTATCTTTCCACCGTCCATACGGATGTGTGACATTAAAATATTCATTTGCAAGATTGTACCCTCCGGTAAATCCCACTTTTCCATCGATCACTGTAATTTTTCTGTGATCGCGGTTATTCATAAATACCGATAATACTGGAATAATCGGATTGAATACACGGCAGGCAATTCCATTCTCCTCCATACGTTTTCTGAAATCATGATTGATAAATCCAATGCTTCCAACATCATCATAGAAAATACGTACTTCAACTCCATGCACTGCCCGGTCTTTTAACACGTTAAAAATCCGTTCAAAAGATTCTGCCTGCTCGATGGCATGATACTCCATAAATATAAAATGTTCTGCTTTTTTCAAATCTGCAAGCTGTGCCTCTAACCCCTGTGACGCATCCGCATAAAATTCAATATCTGTATTGCGATAAACCGGATAATGACCATATTTCCAGATGTACTCTGTCTGGTTTGCTATTGACAGATCTTTTTTCTGAAGCATTTTTACGACAGTCTCATCACTTTCTAAAAATGGGAAAAGTTCACTGTCAATGCCCTCATAACGTTTTTTCATATTTCTGGTCAGATTTGACCTTCCAAATAGTGCAAATACACACAGACCAAATACCGGAAATGCAGTAATGACCAACATCCATGGCACTTTAAATGCCATGTTTCCATGCATTCCATATATGGCAAATACAACCGAGACCGCGATCAACGTGGAAAAAAGAGAAATTGCTGCCGAATAATTATTCAGCCATATAAAAAGACTGATGATCCATATGACCTGAAGCAATACGCTGATACCAACAAAAATCAATCTTCCTACACTGTTTTTTACTGATGTTTTCTGTTCTGTTCTCATAATATTGAAAAATACCACATAATTTTACTCATGTGGTATTTTTTCCTCCGTTTCTGATTTATTTTTAGTTACGTGCATTCAT